>OWJF01000056.1_pt1 | contig 45309 bp, 22 predicted proteins | sample 1732941 | NCBI WGS metagenome assembly OWJF01 (sample SAMN05065770, study PRJEB22554) | human gut metagenome | biome: ENVO:2100002; feature: ENVO:00000062; material: ENVO:00002003 | host: Homo sapiens | place: USA
CGAGATGCAGCGTAGTCTCGTGGGCTCGGAGATGTGTATAAGAGACAGGAGTATATTTGCGGTAGGAAATGAGTATTAACGATTTAAAATGAATGGTTATGTTTGAGGGTTTAATTATATTAGTAGCTCTTTTTATTATTGGTTGGAGAGGTAGAAATAAACCTGACACAGGTAAATATTCAAGAGAAAGACAACTAAAAAAATATTACGAAACGGGCAAAAAGCGTTATCTGTATGATCGTGATTATGACTGATTGTTGTTTGTCTTTTTGCGAGGTGTAGGTTATACTAAACTGATTGGTTGAATGTTGAACTAATGCTAATTTATATGATATGGATGGTATAGATATTGCTTTTATTGTGTTTGCTGTGGTTTGTTGCTTGTTTTTTATGTTTCTCGCTCGGAATAGCCCTTCTGCAGAAACGAATGAACAAAAGAAGCCTAAGGCTCCACAACAAACATTGACACCTGCTGAACGCGAAATGCAAGAACAGACGAAGATGTTGCGAAGACTTTATTGGCTAACTTTTTGGAATAGTTTAAAAAAGAAATAGCGCTTGTCTTGTCTTTTTATGAGGCGTAGGTTATGTTGAAAACTTTAAATGAGTGGTTATGTTTGAGGTTATATTTATATTGGCTGTTCTCTATTTTGTTGGCTGGAGAGGTAGGAATAAAGTCAGAACAGGGAAATATTCAAGAGAAAGACAAAGAAAAAGATATTTGGAAACAGGCAATAGACGCTATCTAAGCGATCGAGATTTAGACTGATTGTTGTTTGTCTTTTTATAAGGCATAAGAATGTGTTGACGGCACTGTTTAAGAATCTTGCCAAGATGGCAAAGGCTGCAGGACTTGAGGTGGAGGCATTCACCAAGAGACTTTCGGTGGATGCGAATGGTGCTTTGTAGGAGTTTTTGCAAGCACTGAATAGTGCAGGTGGCATGGACAGACTAACGCCTATGCTCGCTGAGATGGGACTGAATGGTGCGGGTGTGACGCAAACGCTCTCGATGCTTGTAGGCAAGTTAGCTGACACCTTGAACACTTCACTATCATTCTAAACAATCTATTAAAAACGATAAAGGTGACAGAAATGTTCCAAACATGCCAATGAATACGAGAAAAGTCTACTTTTTTCTCGCCTCCCTTCTAAGTTGATAAGTATTATACAGATTGTGCCAAATGCTGTAAAAGCCACCTGCTAAGGATGTTACAGGGTCGAGGAATGTATAACCCATCCAAATGGCAAAGACCGTATTTTTTTGTCCAAGAGATTGGCACGTACTTATAGGGCGCTTGTAATGACGACCAATTATACGACCTAAAGCAAATTGTATGATACAACAAAATAACGAAGCAAGACAAATTCCTAAAATAAGGAACATAGAATTATTGGTGTGCATAATACTACGCGTGGTAACAGCAATTGCAATACTTAAGGCAATAGCCCAAAGATAAAATGCCAGATTGTGAAAAGACACAAGCCATGCATGCAAACGTGGCAAGCCCCAGCGCACCAACTGAGCAGCTATGAGTGGACAAATAAGCATGGGAAATACACGTTGCATAATCGACCAAAAAGCCGTGAGAAAAGACAACCCTGAATGCCCACCCACAAACGGAATAAGCAGTGGCACAACAACCGATACCGCTAAATTGATAAGCAAGGTATACATCGTAATGTCTGCCCCATCACCATGCAACTTTTGTGTAACCACAGCAGCCGATGTCGCAGTAGGACAAATTAAGCAAAGTGCAGCAGCCTCAACCACAACACGACTGCTCATTGTAGGCAAAAAATGAATAATTAAGCAAAGCAATGAAAAGCAACCACACTGAATGAGTAATAACCACAAGTGCGTGATACGCGGTCGGAGTTCCTTTACATCAATTTTACAAAACGAAAGAAACAGCATCGAAAAGATAAGTATGGGCTGCACAACAGCTACCGTTGGGGCTGCATAAGGACGCGTAAAATTTAATGCTGACAAATGCGAATAAACAAGATAAGCCAATGCACCAGTTACAATGGCTATGGGCAAAGTCCAATTTTTTACGAAACGTAATAACAAATTATTTTCACTACTCATCGTTCAAAATGTTTTTAAAGATGGGTTGGTTCATAAACAGACCATAAACACGAGTCCATCCATTAACCAACCCTCAAAATCATGAAATAGCCGAGAAGTTAATCTGCGTTTTTTTCAACATATCGAGATGCGACCAAACAATAGCATTTTGCGGAAGCGTTTGTTGCGGATCATGTTCAAGGACCTCTTTAGCAGCCTCTCGAGCCAGTTCCATTAAGTCTTGGTCTTTCACAATATTGGCAATTTTCAATTCAAAAGGCATACCACTCTGTGCCGTACCTTCTAAATCGCCAGGACCACGCAGTTTCATATCCTCCTCAGCAATTACAAAGCCATCCGTACTCTCAACAAGCACCTGCATGCGCCTTTGCGAATGCTCAGCAAGTTTGTCTTTTGTCATCAAGATGCAATAAGATTGTTCAGCACCACGCCCTACACGTCCACGCAACTGGTGCAACTGTGCAAGTCCAAATCGTTCTGCATTTTCAATTACCATAACCGAAGCATTAGGCACATTCACCCCCACTTCAATCACAGTTGTCGAAACAAGTATTTGCGTCTTTTGTGCTTTAAAGTCAGCCATAGCCTCTTCCTTTTCGGCAGGCTTCATTTTGCCATGCACCATACCCACTTTGTAATTTTTAAAAACACTAACAAGTTGTTCGTAACCATTCTGCAAGTCGTGAAGATCAAGTTTTTCGTTTTCCTTAATTAAAGGATAAACCACATAAACCTGTCGTCCGAGTTGCAATTGATAAAGCATGCCTTGATACAACTTTTCTCTGTCAGACTGTCGATAATGTACTGTTTGAATAGGCTTACGTCCGGGAGGAAGTTGGTCGATAACACTCACATCTAAGTCACCATACACCGTCATTGCCAACGTGCGAGGAATGGGAGTAGCAGTCATAACCAAGATGTGAGGCGGTTTCGTATTTTTTACCCACAACTTGGCACGTTGCTTCACACCAAAACGATGTTGTTCATCAATAACCACGAGTCCAACATTCGAGAACACCACATTCGGCTCAATAAGCGCATGCGTGCCAACCAAAATATCCACACTTCCATCGCTCACACCTTGCAGCACCATTTTTCTGCGTTTCCCTTTTACGTTCCCCGTAAGCAGTTCAACCGTCAGAGGCAACTTTTCAAGATAGGCAGAAATCGAGGCATAATGTTGTTCGGCAAGAATTTCGGTAGGAGCCATTATGCACGCTTGAAAATGATTGTCAACAGCAAGCAAGCAACACAAAAGAGCCACCATCGTCTTACCACTTCCCACATCGCCCTGCACCAATCTGTTCATTTGGCTCCCTGTGGAAACGTCTTTTCTTATTTCGCGCACCACACGTTTCTGCGCATCTGTCAACGTAAAAGGTAAACATTCATTGTAAAAACGCAAAAAGCTCTCCCCCACTCTATTAAACACATAGCCATCATAATGCAGTTTGCGGTTTTGCGTATAGCGCAGAATGTCGAGTTGCAAATAAAAGAGTTCCTCAAACTTCATTCTGCGACTTGCCTCGGGCAAATCCGTTGACTTTTCAGGTTTATGCAATGTGTGCAAGGCACTATTTATGTCTTGCAAGGCATACCTTTTAATAATATAATCGGGCAGTGTTTCAGCAATAGGCGTACTTCCTAACAAAGCAAAAGCGCGATCCACCAAGTCAGAGATATTTCTTGAACTAAAACCTTGCCTTTTCATGCGTTCACTGGTGTGATAGTGTGGTTGCATGGTTAGGGGTTGGTTCAAGAAAGTATCAGCATCCTCAAGTTCGGGATGCACAATGCTTATGCGCCCATTAAAAGAGTTAGGTTTACCAAGCAGTATATAATTATGGTTGTATTGCAGTTTTTTATCGAAGACTTTTATGCTATTAAACCAAACAAGCTCTATATAGCCAGTACCATCCGAAAAAGAAGCCACCAAACGCTCTCTGCGTCCTGTCCCTTCAATTATTTTAGACGTAATTTGTCCTTTCAACACCACATAGGGCATTCCATCTACCAAGTCACGCACTTGATAGATAACACTACGGTCTATATATTTATAGGGGAAGGTATACAATAAATCACGAAGGGTGAAGATACCCAAATCTTCACCCAACGTTTTAGCTCTAAGGGGACCAACCCCCTTTAGATATTTAATATCTGTTTGAAGCGGATTAAGCATTGTTACTTGCCAATTCCTAAAAAGCACCCTACGTATGAGGTCATGCTTTTCAAGAATCTTTATCAGCCATTAAACTTTATCACTTGATTTACAGAACTATCAAATCCAGCATAGAGCATATCGCGTTCCACCTGGTCTACCACTGAAGGGTTAGAAGCCAAACGACGTGCAACGGCAAAAGCGAACAAACGTGTTGCAGCAGGACCTGCAGCAGTTATAATATTATCGTGTTCCACTACTAAAGCTTCGCGATGCACAATCGCTCCGTCAATATATTGTTCAAGTCCCGGATAAATTGTAGCATGTTTACCCTTCAATACACCAGCTGCACCGAGCACCATCGGTGCAGCGCAGATTGCAGCAACCAATGTACCTTCGTGAGCTTGTTGGCTAATAGTCAGACGTAGTATTGAGTTCTTATACATAGTCTCTGCACCCTTTGATCCGCCAGGCAACACCAAAGCATCGCAGTGAACAATATGATTTTTACGGAACAAGCTATCTGCCTTAACAATAAGACCATGTGCACCATTTACCACACGTTTTCCAGTAACACTAAGTGTTTGTACTTGCAAGCCGCAGCGGCGCAAAATGTCGATAGTACCAATGGTTTCTATTTCTTCGAAGCCATCAGCAAGTAATAAATAAACCATTCTCTTTTATTTCGAAGATGTTATAATTATAATGTGTTTTAGGTTATTTCAAACAGTTAAGATACTCCTTAATCGTTTCTCTCAATCCCAAGTAAAGCGCATCGCAGATAAGTGCATGCCCAATGCTAACCTCATCTACCCAAGGAATGCAAGAGTGGAAATAAGCCAAGTTTTGCAAACTAAGGTCATGCCCAGCATTAAGGCCTAACCCCATTTCGCGACAATGGCGTGCAGCTTCTATAAAAGGAGCTATAGCCTTTTCTCGGTCGGTTGCATACTGCGAAGCATAAGGCTCTGTATACAACTCTACCCGATCGGCCCCTGTTTGTTTGGCATAATCAGCCATTTCCTTATCGGGGTCAATAAAGATGCTCACACGTATGCCCGCATCTTTAAATCGTTTCACAATAGGAATTAAAAAATCGAGATGCTTCTTCGTATCCCATCCATGGTTCGAAGTAAGTTGGTCGGGAGCATCGGGCACAAGCGTTACCTGTGCAGGCTGAGCCTTTATTACAAGATTACAAAAATCCTCACTCGGATAACCTTCAATATTAAACTCAGTAGAAAGAAGCGGTTTTAAATCAAAAACGTCTTGATGACGAATATGTCTTTCATCCGGACGAGGATGAACCGTTATGCCTTGTGCGCCGAATCTTTCACAATCCAATGCCACGCGTACCACATCAGGATTGTTACCACCACGCGCATTACGCAACGTAGCTATTTTATTTATATTTACACTTAACTTTGTCATGTTAGTTGATCGATATTCCAAACGAAAGATGTAAATTTGCGCTTGTTAGTTTTTTGTTTGATACAAAAGTACGACTTTTTATAATGCCACGTATGTTTTTGTATCAAAAATTAAGAACCTATCCTAAATTATTAAATTATTTTAGCTCAATATGAATTATTCAAATCTGAAATATGCTTTATTCGGCAATATTTATCAAACCAAAAAGAACCAGTATGTAGCTCGTATTTTGAAAAAGCTAAAAGAATTAGATGTTCAAATATACATAGAGCATGATTTTGCCGATTTTATCGACCATAGCTTAGATGTAGAGCTAAATAATGTTGAAATTTTCAACAAAAAGGATCTTCCCAAAGTCGATGTTGCCATTTCAATAGGTGGCGACGGCACCTTTTTGGGTACTGCAGCCTTAGTCGGAGCAAGCGGTGTGCCTATTTTAGGCATCAACACAGGTCGATTAGGTTTCTTAGCAGACATCTCACCCGAAACCATCAACTCCTCGCTCGAGGCACTTTGCAAAGGCGATTATGTAATTGAAAAGCGCAAGGCATTAGAGGTAATGAAAAATGGTGTACGATCAGATTTCTACCCTTTTGCCTTAAACGAAGTTGCTGTGTTAAAGCACGATAATTCGTCGCTCATCGAAATCAACACCTATGTTAACGACAATTTTCTGACTAATTATTTGGCAGACGGATTGATAGTTTCAACCCCAACAGGTTCAACGGGCTATTCACTCAGCGTTGGTGGTCCAGTATTAGTTCCACAATCAGGCACCTTTTGCATATCTCCCATTGCTCCTCACAGTTTAGCAGTTCGCCCCGTTGTGGTTCGAGATGATGTTGAAATAAAGATGGAAGTGCGCAGCCGCACCAACAACTTTCTTTTAGCTTGCGATGGACAAAGCGAAAGCCTTAACCACGCAACCATTATCACCGTAAAGTGTGCCCCCCATGCCGTCAAAGTAATTAAAATAGAACACAAACACTTTTTTGAAACATTAAGAGACAAAATGATGTGGGGTGCAGACCACCGCGCATAAACACACCTTTTTCACTCTATGACACGTCCCATTCCACAAATCATACGTTACTTAGCGCAGCTACTCAAAGGACATCGTCTACAAACAACCCTCAACACTTTGGTAGGCGTTGCCTTGGTTTTTCTCGACCTTGCTTTTGTGTGGACCACCAAATTAGCGGTTGATGTAGCAACACACAACAACAACACCGTAACACTCACACAAGCCTTTTGGCTCATAGCCCTCGTTATGTTTGTGCGCATACTGCTCAGTTTGTCTTCACGATGGATACGGGCAATTTTAGGTGTAAAGGCCCAAAACAGCATGCGTCGACACATATTTTCGAAGTTGCTCAATAGCGAATGGACTGCACTTAAAAAATATCACACGGGCAATCTCACCAACCGCATTGAGCACGATGTGAACGATGTAGTTAACTTTATCACAGAGAGTATCCCTTCGCTCATCACCACACTCACCCAATTTGTGGGAGCCTTTTTCCTGCTTTTCTTCATGGATAAAACGTTGGCAGTAATTATTGTATGCATTATTCCCGTCTTTATCATCAGCAGCAAACTCTATGTCAAAAGAATGCGTAACCTCACACACGAGGCTCGCGACGAGGATAGCCGCATCCAATCGCTAATACAAGAAACACTGCAACACGTCCTTGTGGTAAAAACATTGCAAAAAGTGGCATTCTTCATCGAAAAGCTCAACACACAGCAATCTTCACTCCACCACATCATTCTGCAGCGCACACGCTACTCTACCCTCTCATCCAGTTTGCTCAACTTAGGTTTTGGCACCGGATATTTCGTCACTTTTGTATGGGGCACTACCAGTCTTTCACAAGGTATCATCACCTATGGTGCCATGCTCGCCTTCATTCAGTTAGTAGGACAAATACAAACCCCTGTGCGCAACTTGTCTAAATTCGTCCCCATCTTCATCACCTCATTCACAGCTGCCGAGCGACTGATGGAGCTTGAAGAAATAAAGCAAGAGGAACATCAACAACCTTTAATTCTGAAAGCGCCGTTAGGCATAAGCTTGAATAAAGTAAAATTTCAATACACAAGCAAGTCAAGATTGATTTTCAACGGATTTAACTATAACTTTCCAGCAGGTAGTGTCACGGCTATTGTCGGAAGAACAGGTGCAGGAAAGACCACCCTTATCCGCTTATTACTCTCGCTTATCAAGCCATCCGAAGGTTCTGTCACCTTGGTCGATGCTTCAGGCAAAACCTACACAATGGAAGCCAACATGCGTGCAAACTTCTCATACGTACCTCAAGGCAACACCCTCTTTTCGGGAACAATCCGCAGTAATCTTTTACAAGGCAATCCACAAGCTACCGAAGAGGACATAAAAACAGCCCTCTACCTTGCCGATGCCGAGTTTGTTTATAAAAAGAGCAATGGGCTTGACACCATTTGTGGCGAATCTGGCGATGGACTTTCCGAAGGACAAGCACAACGCATAGCCATTGCTCGTGCCCTTATGTCGAAAGGTAGCATCTACATTTTCGATGAAGCAACCTCTTCACTCGACCCCGAAACCGAAGAGAATGTTTTGAAGCGCATCATCAGCCATTACCCCAATCGTACACTCATTTTCATTACACACCGACCTTTAGTTCTGAAATATGCAGACCAAAGATTAGAATTGTAACTCACCCTCTAAGATCTTAGATAGCCAGGCATGTGTGAATTCGGAATAAACTCCTCATTCACACATGCCTGGTTATCTTATATCACCCCCAATGTAGTGAGCCAAAATTGTTTTAGTTAACTCACTGAAACGAGTTAACTAAAACAATTTCGAGAGTTAACTAAAACAATTTCACGAGTTAACTAAAACGATTTCGATGCGTTTTTATAGGTATTTAGCGCTTAAATATTGTTCAAGTCCTTTTTAGGTAGGGTGCAAAGCAACTATCAGATTTATATCAGATTTTTTAGAACCACCCTTTATAGAAAACCTTATTTTTTTCGTCTGCTTACACAAAAAAATAGTAACTTTGTAGACTAAGACAAAATACACTCCAAGTGTTACTTTAAAACAAAACATAATATCCACGTGAAATCCAACAAGTTACGCAACATATTACGCGCAATAGTATGCACCATTATTGGCGCATACATCTTATTATTGGGTGTAGTTAACTTTAGCCCCACCGAACAATGGATTACACGCACCATAACCGAAGCTTTAAGCGAAAAGCTCGGCACCAAAGTCTCTATATCAAATATTGAAATAGGACTATTCAACCGACTAATAATCAAAGATTTAGAGATTAAAGACCTTAAAGGAGAGCAAATGCTTTCCTCGCACGTAGCTTCAGCAAAGATAGAATTACGTTCGCTCTTCAAAGAACAACTTTCCTTACGCACCGTTTCTTTGCTCGACTGCGACATAAACCTCTATAAGGAAAAAGCCGATAGTGCAGCAAACTATCAGTTTATTGTCGATGCCTTGTCAAGTAAAGACAAAACAAAAAAGTCGAAATTGAATCTGCGCATCAATTCCATTATCCTTCGTCGTGTCAACGTAGCCTACAATGAACGCTACGCCCCACTCACTCCTGGCAAGTTCAATCCCAAACACTTGTCAGTGTCGCGCATTAACACAAACATTAGCCTAAAAAGCATTACAAACGAAGCCATCAATCTGCGCATACGTTCATTATCCTTTCACGAAGCCTCGGGTTTGCAAGTCAACAACCTACATTTCAAGCTCTACGCAAGCAAAACCGAAGCACACATTGAGGACTTTTATTTAGAAATGCCCCACACCCACATCAACCAGGGACAACTCATTGCCTCCTACGACATTCGCAAGGGTTTTTCATCCTTATTGCCAACTTTACGCATTGGAGCTACAACCAACAAGATGCAAATCTCTACCACCGATTTGCAACCCTTCGTAAATTTCCCTGAGGGCATGAACCTCACCTTAAACTTGTCGAGCACCTTTTTGCTCACCCCACAAAAGTGGCAATTCTCACAACTAAATATTACTGACACCGAGAACAAACTCTCGCTTAAAGGCAACGTAACCATCGACCACAGAGGCAAAGCTTTTCGCAACACCAAAGTGTCTCTTTCCTCATTGTCTTTATCGCAAACCCTCATTAACAATGCTGTTCATTGGGCAAAGCTGCCTCAATCTACAGCCGAAATGCTGTCGAGAGTGGGCAACATCCATGCTAATGGAAATCTGTCTTACGAGAAGAATCACATACAATCCACTCTATTAGCCAAAACTTCCGTAGGCGAAATAGCAGCTAATGCCACCATCCATGGCAAGAAGATTGAAGCTCGCACAAAAATCATTCGTGCCTTGCCCGATAAGTTGCTCAACAACAACAAACTCCCCTCACAAGCCACACTTTCTGCCCATTTCATCGCAGATGTGTCACAACCTAAGCAGCCACGCATAGATGCCGATGGCAGTATTTCCTCTTTTGTTTGGAACAACTACACCTATCGCAACATCGGTCTTAAAGTGCGTTTAGCCAATGGACATATAGCCTCAACCATTCGTAGCAACGACCGCAATGCCAACCTCCATGTTGAAGCACAAGCATATCTCAACAATGGCAAAGTTTCGAACATTGCCTTACAAGGACACATTGCACACATAGCTCCTGCTGTACTGGGTTTAAAGTCGGGCTACCACAATGCAACCTTTAGTGGCGATATAAAAGCACAAGCAGACAATGTGCAGAATTTATTTGCTAACACCCTGTTGCATGTCAAGAACTTTAACATGCAAAATAGTCAGCGTGGCGACTATACACTCCAAAACCTTGAAGCATCCATCCGTACCACAGCAACTAACCAACAAAAACTTGCTGTGCGCAGCGACTTCTTAGATGCAGACATTTCGGGCAATCTTAACCCCACCCATATAAAAGACGGATTGTTTGCCATTGCCAACCAATGCTTGCCTGGCTTGGTAAAGAGCCAAGCCCACCCCACTGTAGCCAATAATTTGGTTATAGATGCAACACTCAAGCGTACTGACTTTTTACATAAAATGTTAGGTGTAGACATCGACGTTGAAGGTAACCTACGTGCTCATGGCAATCTCAACACAGGCAACGAACATTCTTCGCTTACCATCTATGCCGACAAATTAGCTGTAGGAGGTCAAGAGTTTATTCGCCCCAGCATTTACTTGCACGGCGAAAATACAAACTACCATTGTTTGTTACAAACCCGCAAGAATATGTCAGGGCAAGACTATAGCATTGCCACCCAACTCGACACCAACGAAGGGCAACTTACCACCAATGTTACTTGGCGTGGCACAACCGACGCAAGCTACAATGGAAGTTTTGAAACACTCACCCGTTTCTTACCTACTGAAAAAGGGGTAAACTTCAACATGCACATTCAGCCCACAGCATTTGCTTTAGCTGATACTATTTGGAACATCTCGTCGGGCGACATTTCATACGTCAACAAGCAGTTAGGCATGAAAGGCGTTAGCATTGTACACCACAATCAGTCGCTCACCGTTAATGGCGAAATAGCCCCTAATCACAACGACTCAATCGTTGCTCAACTCCAAAACATTGACATCGACTACATTCTTAAGCTTGTTAATTTCGATGCCGTAAGCTTTGGCGGACAAGCAACAGGACAAGCCGTCTTTACCCAAAAAGAAGGGCTGCCCCAATTACATGCCAACATCAACGTGCCCCAATTCACCTTTAATAATGGCGAAATGGGAAATGCCACCATCAATGCCAATTGGAATAAACATGATAATCGCATCAACTTAGATGCAGACATGCAACTGCCCTATGGCGCTGGCCACGGCACCCACGTTGATGGTTATGTGTCGTTAGCTGAAAAAGGACTCGACCTTTACATACAACCCAATCACACACGCCTTGACTTTTTAAGAAGATACATTGATGGCATATTTGGCAACTTCAATGCCGAAGCCACGGGTGCAATACGCCTATATGGTCCGTTTAAAAAACTCGATTTCGATGGAGAGGTCGAAGCAAAAGGCAGTGCCAAAGTAATGGCTACGGGAGTTACCTATAACATCGAAAAGGGACGAGCTCTGTTTAGACCAGGCAAGTTTATCTTCAAAGATTTTATACTTGCAGATGGTAGAGAAGGCAGTGGCACTGCCAATGGCGAACTCCGTCATCAGCATCTCAAGAATTTGGAATACGACTTCAACATTACTGCCAAGAAACTCTTGTGCTACGACCAACCGCAAGAGCCAAGCCTCCCCTTCTACAGCACAACAACAGGCAGTGGTAGCATAGGCATTTCGGGACATCCCGGACACTTAGTTGCCAACATCATTGTTGAACCTTGCGCTCCCACCACCTTCACTTACAACTTAGGGTTGCAGTCAGCCTTCTCTAAAGACGACCGCATGATACACTTCCGTGCCATACAGCCCGACACCCTGTTCATTCCCAACGCTACGAGTCAAGATGTTTTGGCTGACGATGACAAGGACGATGACACAGGAACAGACATTCAACTCAATTTCATCATCAATACAACCCCTGCTGCACAAATTCGCATCATCACAGACGAATTAGCAGGCGATGTTATTACCGCCTATGGCAACGGAACCCTCCGTGCAAATTGGCATAACAAAGGCGCATTCAAACTCTACGGCACTTACGTAGTTGACCGTGGACAATACAACCTCAGCATTCAAAACATCATTCGCAAATCGCTTACACTGAAACAAGGCAGCCACATTGTCTTTGGTGGAAATCCGCTGGATGCAGATTTGGCTCTTCACACACTCTACACCGTAACAGGTGTTCCTTTGAGCGACCTCAACTATGCATCTGGCTTTTCCAGCAAAACCGTACGTGCCGATTGCATTCTCGACATTGTGGGTAAAACACGTGCTCCGCAAGTAAACTTCGATCTTGACTTACATAATATTTCGTCGGACGAGAAACAAATGGTGCGTCAACTCATTTCCACCCAGGAGGATATGAGCCGACAGGTAATAGCCTTGTTGGGTGTAGGACGCTTCCTTACTACGAACACGCTTGGCACATCAGGCACTGAAGAAGGTTCACAACAATCAAGTGTAGCCATGCGTTCTTTCCTTTCCACAACCCTCACCAGTCAACTTAACTCTGCCATATCATCGGTATTGGGCAATCAGTCAAACTGGTCGTTTGGCACAAACTTTATGCCAGGCACACAAGGTTGGAATACCATGGAGGTAGACGGACTGTTACAAGGTCGTCTGCTTAACGACCGTTTAATAATCAACGGCAACTTTGGCTATCGCGACCACCCCTCTTATACTTCAAACTTTGTAGGTGACTTTGACATTCGTTATCTCCTTACACCGCGTGGCAACATCAGTCTGCGTGCATATAGTGAAACGAACGACCGCTACTTCACCAAAGCTTCGCTCACCACACAAGGTGTGGGCATTACTTTGCAACGCGACTTCACAAACATAGGACAACTCTTCCGCTCTAAAAAGAAAACCAAAAAGGCGAAAGAGAAAGACAACAAGAAATAAGTAGGTATTCAAAATTAGTTTATATTGCACTTGCTAAATCCGAAACTTGTATAAAATAATTTTGAATACCTACTTAATGAGTCCTATTTATATACCTATATAATATAGGGTGGTTCTAAAATTTGATTTTAGAACCACCCTATATTTTTTATTTTGATAAATAAGCATCAATGTCTTTTGCAGCTTGACGCCCACCTGCTATGCAGCGCACCACAAGACTGGCACCTGTGGCAGCATCGCCTGCCACAAACACATTTTCGGGGAAAACAGGTTGTTGTGGACGCAGAAAACCCATTGCAAGTAAAACCAAGTCGCAAGGAATAATTTCCTTTTTACCCGTAGGAACCATCAGCGGACGACCACCTTCAGGATTAGGTTTCCATTCAACCTCCTCAACTTCTGCCCCACTCACAGCACCTTTACCATTGTCAATAAACTTGTTAGTCGTAAGCAACCAACGACGTTCACAACCCTCTTCATGGCTTGATGATGTTTTAAGCACAATAGGCCATTGTGGCCAAGGCGTGTTCGGATTAGAACCTACAGGAGGTTTGGGCATAATTTCAATTTGCGTAACACTCAGCGCTCCTTGACGATTAGAAGTACCTATACAGTCAGAACCTGTATCGCCACCCCCAATAACCAAAACTCGTTTACCTTTAGCAGTAATGCGATCCTTGTTCGAGAAAGTTTGTCCAGCCAAAACACGATTTTGTTGTGCAAGAAGTTCAAGAGCAAAATGCACACCCTTAAGTTCACGACCAGGCACCTTTAAATCGCGTGCCGTTGGAGTACCCGTACAAATGCAATAAGCATCAAAGCCTTCGGGCAAAGCATTCACATCAATAGGAGTGTTTACCTTAAAAGTAATACCTTCAGCTTCCATCACCTTAATGCGACGGTCTATAACCGTCTTTTGCAACTTAAAGTTAGGAATACCAAAACGCAACAAGCCGCCCACATATTCATGCTGTTCAAAAACAGTTACGTCATATCCGCGGTGGTTCAGTTGGTTTGCAGCAGCCAAGCCAGCAGGTCCCGAACCTATCACAGCAACACTTTTACCTTTCCTACTAAAAGTGCGCGGTTGTATATAGCCTTCACGAAAGGCAGCCTCAATAATAGCACACTCATCTTCACGAATCGTAACAGGAGCATGCATTGAAAGTTGAAGCACACAACTTTTTTCGCAAAGTGCAGGACAAATACGTCCCGTAAACTCAGGAAAGTCATTCGTAGCAGTCAATATTTCGTAAGCCATTTTCCACTCACCTTTATACAAGGCATCTTGAAATTCGGGTTGACGATTTCCGAGCGGACAAGCCCAATGGCAAAAGGGTACGCCACAATCCATGCAACGTGAAGCTTGCAATCGGCGGTCGCTTGTATTGAGAGTCTGTTCAACCTCACCAAAGTCTGCCACACGTTCGTGTATAGGACGATAACCTGCTTCGCGGCGAGGAACAGTTAGAAAAGCTTTAGGATTTCCCATAATTTAATTCTTATTTTAGGGGATAAAGGGTTGGAGTATAAGGAGCATGAGGTATGGGAGATTATTAAGATGCAAGGAACATCACATCAAACAATCCCCACAACCTACTTATTAGTAATCACGTTGAACCTCAGCAATTTTTTCTTGCAATTTACGCATTTGCTCTTCAGCCAACACACGCTTATACTCAATAGGAGTAATCTGAATAAAGTCGTCAACATAACGGTTCCAGTCATCAAGCATTGTGCGAGCCAACTGCGAACCAGTGTAGAGATAGTGCTGACGAATGAGTTCGTGGAGTTCCTTGCGCGAGGTAGAGTTTTCAATCAATGAAAGTTCCACCATCTCCATGTTGCAGAAGTAGTCAAAGTTGTGATTTTTGTCCCACACATAAGCAACACCACCACTCATACCAGCAGCAAAGTTTCTACCCGTTTCACCAAGCACTACAACACGTCCACCTGTCATATACTCACAGCAGTGGTCGCCAACCCCTTCAACAACGGCAATAGCTCCAGAGTTTCGCACAGCAAAACGTTCGCCAACCTTACCATTGATGTAGACTTCACCACTTGTAGCACCATATAGCAAAGTGTTACCTGCAATGGTGTTGTCTTCAGCTTTATAGCTTGAACGTACGGGAGGCATCACTGCAATACGTCCACCACTAAGAGCTTTACCCAAATAGTCATTTGCCTCGCCCTCCAATTTAAAATTAACGCCCGTAGGCAAGAAGGCACCAAAACTTTGACCTGCCGAACCCTTAAACTTAATGTTTATCGTTTCGTCGGGTAAACCCTTATGACCATACTTTGCAACAACAGTTCCCGAGAGCATTGCACCTACCGAACGGTCTGTATTAGCAATGGCATATTCAAGCGAAACCTCCTTTTGCATGTCAAGTGCAGGAGCAGCAGCCTTAATAATCTGTTGGTCAAGCACAGTGTCAATGTCATGTTGCTGCGAAGTAACGTGATGAATAGCAGCATTGTTATCAACACGATGGAGCAAACGTCCAAAGTCGAGCGTAGCAGCCTTTGATGCAGCATCACGCTCGCGCAATGCAATGAGATCTGTGCGACCCACAATGTCATTGAAATGGCGGAAGCCCATTTCTGCCAAATACTCGCGCACCTCTTGTGCAAGGAAGCGGAAATAATTAACTACATATTCGTAATGTCCACGGAAATGCTCTCTCAACTCAGGATTTTGAGTAGCAACACCCACAGGACAAGTATTGGCATGACACTTACGCATCATTACACAACCCAACACAATGAGCACGGTAGTACCAAAGCCAAACTCTTCAGCGCCCAACAATGCCATCGAAATAACATCGCGTCCTGTTTTGATTTGACCATCAGTTTGCAAACGCACCTGTCCACGAAGTCCGTTAAGCACCAACGTTTGTTGTGTCTCCGACAAACCAATCTCAGGCGAAATACCCGCATAACGCATAGAAGATGCAGGCGAAGCACCCGTACCACCCTCAGCACCCGATATCACAATCAAGTCAGCCTTAGCCTTAGCCACACCAGCAGCAATGGTTCCTACCCCACTCTCTGCCACCAACTTCACACTGATTTGTGCTTTAGGATTGACATTCTTCAAGTCGAAAATGAGCTGAGCCAAATCCTCAATAGAGTAAATATCGTGATGAGGTGGAGGCGAAATAAGCGAGATACCAGGAATAGAGTGACGCGTCTTTGCAATAATCTTGTTCACCTTATAACCAGGCAACTGTCCACCCTCACCAGGCTTCGCACCTTGTGCCACTTTAATTTGAATTTCCTCAGCATTTACCAAGTATTCTGTAGTCACGCCAAAACGTCCCGAAGCAATCTGCTTGGTCTTGCTGCTAAGAGAGATGCCATCGAACGTTTCACTAAAGCGTTCGTTATCTTCACCACCCTCGCCCGTATTGCTACGCGCACCAAGTTTATTCATAGCAAGTGCCAACGCCTCGTGTGCCTCCTTACTGATAGCACCAAACGACATAGCACCTGTTACAAAATGTTTCACAATGTCGTCAACCGACTCCACCTCGTCCACGGGGATGGGATTGCGTTTAAATTCAAAGAAATCGCGTAAAAAGATAGGTTTCTCTTTCTTGTCAACCAAGGTGGTAAAATCCTTAAACTTTTTGTAGCTGCCCAAACGTGTAGCTAACTGCAAGGCAGCAATGGTTTCAGGGTTCCACGCATGTTTTTCACCATCTTTGCGATAGCTAAACAAACCTACATAAGGAAGCAAACCTTGCAATTCACGGTCTTCGTAATCAGGACTGTAACCTTCGTCATGGAACTTACTATAATCGCGAGCTATTTGGTCGAGATGAATACCACCAATCGTACCTGCAGCCGTACCGAAATAAGTACGCAGCAACTCATCGCTCAAACCTATTGCCTCGAAAATCTTTGCACCACGGTAAGAACGCAACGTACTGATGCCCATCTTTGAAAGCACCTTATAAAGTCCCTTGCAAATAGCCTTAATGTAGTTTTTCTCAGCTGTTTCATAATTCATCTGCACCTCACCGCGCTTAACCAAATCATCGAGCACGGCAAAAGCCATATAAGGATTGATGGCACTGGCACCATAACCAATGAGCAAGGCAGCATGCATCACCTCGCGCGTTTCACCACTCTCCACCACCAAAGCCGTTTCCATACGTTTTTGCACAGAAATAAGGTAATGATGCACAGCACTTACAGCAAGCAACGAGGGGATAGCAGCGTGTGTTTCGTCAACACCACGGTCCGAAAGAATAATATAGTTAATGCCATCGTTCACACTCTGCTCTGCCATGTGACAAAGATTGTCGAGTGCTTCTTTCAAGCCTTCGGCACCCTTGGCAGACTCATAAATCATGGGCAACTTCACCGTGTTAAATCCTTTGTAGCGAATGTTACAAAGAATGTCAAGCTGACGGTTCGTAAGAATAGGCTGTGGCAAACGCACCATCTTGCAGTGACTCTCATTGGGCGAAAGAATATTCATGCCCACAGCACCCACATACTCCGTAAGCGACATTACCAACTCCTCACGAATGGGGTCGATGGCAGGGTTCGTTACCTGAGCAAACTGCTGACGGAAATAATTGAACAATGACTGCGGACGGTCTGACAACACAGCCAAGGGAGTGTCGTTACCCATTGAAGCAATAGGCTCGCTACCATTGTTTGCCATAGGCATAATGGTACGTTCCACATCCTCGCGCGTAAAGCCAAACACACGCAAGCGTTTGTCAAAATCTTCTACCGCATTCTCAACCTTACGACCGCTCTTCAAGGCATCCAACTCTATGCGGTTAGCCGAGAGCCATTGACGATAAGGATAAGCCGTAGCAAGACGATTCTTCAATTCACCATCATAGTAGATGTTTCCCTCTTGCGTATCAATCAAAAGTATCTTTCCTGGTTGCAAACGTCCTTTTTCTTTAATTTCGTTTGCTTCAAAGCTAATTACGCCAGCCTCTGATGCCACCACCATCATATCGTTCTTCGTGATGAGATAGCGTGCCGGACGAAGTCCATTACGGTCGAGCATACCTCCTGCAAAACGTCCATCGCTAAAGAGCAATGCTGCAGGACCATCCCAAGGTTCCATCAAAATAGAATGATACTCGTAGAAGGCTTTAAGATCCTCAGATATCGGATTCTTATCGTTAAAGCTTTCGGGCACAAGCATTGCCATGGCATGTGGCAAGCTCAACCCCGACATAACCAAAAATTCCAACACATTGTCGAGCGATGCAGAGTCACTCATATTAGGCTGAATAATAGGACGAATATCCTTTACATCGCCCAAAACGTCAGTCGACAACACCGACTCACGAGCCTCCATCCACACACGGTTACCACGAATGGTGTTAATTTCACCATTGTGTGCCAACAAGCGGAAGGGCTGTGCCAACCCCCAAGTAGGGAAAGTGTTGGTTGAGAAGCGAGAATGCACAATTGCCAAACCGCTTGTAAAATAAGGTTGAGTTAAATCGGGGAAATACTCACGCAACTGTGTCGACGAGAGCATACCTTTATATACAATGTTCTTTGAAGAGAGCGAACAAATATAGAAGTCCTTGTTTGTTACGCGCTTCTCAACTTTTTTACGTACAATGTAGAGTTTACGTTCCAAGGTCTGCGGATCAGCTCCCGTCACAAACACCTGTTTCACAGCAGGTTCTGTTTCAAGGGCATCCTTACCCAAGATAGCCGAATTGGTAGGCACAGCACGCACATGCATCAGTTGCAATCCCTCGCGTTCCACTTCTTCAATGAACACACTTAAAATGGTTTGCTGTTCAGCCTCGTCTTTAGGCAAAAACACCAAACCTGTGCCATAATGTCCTTTTTCAGGAACAGGGATACCCTGCAACAATATAAACTCGTGGGGAATTTGCAGCATAATACCTGCACCATCACCCGTTTTGTTATCTGCACCTTCTGCACCGCGGTGCTTCATGTTCTCTAAAACTTTCAGTGCGCTGTCCACCAACTCATGACTCTTATTGCCGTGAATATTGACAATCATACCCACGCCACAAGCATCATGCTCGTTTTCTGCACGATAAAGTCCTTCGTTAAGCCTATTCTTCAAATGCATAATGTACTTTATGTTGTAAATACGCTGAATTATTCTGGTTATGTTCTCACTAAAGAGGCTATTCTAAAACAGAGTTGAGTTTCTGATTGTAGCAAGTCCCTTTTTATATGCAGTTTCTGAGGAGCAATTACAATTTGTTTACTTTAGCCTCTAAACATGCATAATCTTAAAGGCAAAAGTACAATTTTTCTTTCAAAATAATGCAACAAAACCGAGTTTTTTCATCATAAAGCTATTTTTATTTGATTTTACAACCATTTTGTCACGTCTAATATACTTTATACGGCTTTTTGTTAGAGTTGTATGATTTATACCCAGGGTGTTGCCCTGGGCTATGCACAGTTTGCCCTTTGCTATGCATTATCGGCTGTACCTCAGCAATTCAAGCAAGCTTGATTGCATTCGGTTTGCACGATAATTCAGGGCGCATTATCAGCGTTACTCACTTAGTTTGTAATACTTAATACTTATTACTTAATACTTAATTCTGATGGACATTTTTGACGAAAAAAACAAAGACATTTATGTCGAAACAATGCTTCACGCACCAGCCTCACCCCGTTAGGGGTGAAACTGATGTATAAAAATTCTTGATAAATCTATCAAATATCTGTACAAAGCCCTATATTTTATCAACATCGAATACTTTTGCCCAAGGCATTGCCTTGGACTATGAATTTCATTGGACTTACAACGCGCTCAAGTTAAAACCGAAACTTGAATTCTTCATTTCTTCATTTCTTCCTGCTCCACTTTCTTCACCTTACGAAAAAGGTCTGAAGCAAAGATAAAGTTGTTGAGAAGTTCGTTTTCCGACGACATAACATCATCCTTCGTTCCTTCCCATTCGGCACGCCCTTGACAAATAAACAAAATGTGTTCACCAATCCCCATCACAGAGTTCATGTCGTGCGTATTGATAATAGTAGTCGTGTTAAACTCCTTTGTAATGTCGTGAATCAGTTCATCAATTACCAATGAAGTCTTAGGGTCGAGACCAGAGTTTGGCTCATCGCAAAACAAATATTTAGGGTTCAAGGCTATGGCACGTGCTATAGCCACACGCTTTTGCATACCACCCGAAATTTCACCAGGATACTTATCACCTGCATCCGACAAATTAACACGATCTAAGCAAAACTGTGCACGACGCACACGCTCCTTGTAACTATCGTTTGAAAACATATCGAGCGGAAACATTACATTTTCGAGCACAGACATAGAGTCGAACAATGCAGCGTTTTGAAAAATCATACCCATTTCGCGACGCAACAAGGCACGTTCACGTTTTGACATTTGCATAAAACTGCGTCCATCATAAAGCACATCGCCAGCAGTAGGTTCAAAAAGTCCTACAATGTTCTTAATCAGCACGGTCTTTCCCGAGCCACTTTGTCCGATAATAAGGTTGGTTTTACCACTGTCGAAGGTCGATGTGATACCCTTCAACACTTCGCGGTCGCCAAATGATTTATGTAGGTTCTTAATTTCTATCATGAGAGTAGCTGTGTGAGAAAGAGGTCAGAAAAAAGAATTAACATAGAGCAAGCAACCACCGCATTAGTGCTTGCCTTGCCCACTTCAATACTACCACCCTCCACGTTGTAACCATAGAACGATGATACACTCGAAATAATAAACGCAAAGAAGAGCGACTTTATTACACCCATCCAAAAGAACCACTGCGTAAACGAGTGTTGCAAACCTGCCGTAAGATCGGAAGGGGTAATGATATGTCCAATATAGGCTGTAGCATAAGCACCAATAATGCCACTAAACGTGCTGAACACAACAAGTAAAGGCATAATGGTTACCAGTCCTACTATTTTAGGCAGTATAAGAAACGAAGCCGGATTAACACCCATAATCTCGAGTGCATCAATTTGCTGCGTTGTGCGCATCGTGCCTAACTCTGAGGCAATGTTCGACCCTACCTTACCCGACAGAATCAAACACATGATGCTTGAAGAGAACTCAAGCAACATAATTTCGCGCGTTACATAGCCCGACACCCAAAGAGGCATCCACGGACTTTGAATGTTCAGCTTAATCTGAATACAGATAACAGCACCAATAAAGAAGGAGATAAGCAACACAATGCCAATGGAGTCAACACCGAGCTGCACCATTTCTTTTAAATATTGTTTTAAGAACATGCGCATTCGCTCAGGACGCGAAAAAGTGCGTCCCATCAATATAAGATATCTACCAAATGCGTGTAAGAATTTTAATATCAGCATTTTTTTAATTAAGGATGTTATTCTAAGAAAGAAGTTATTCTAAGAAGGAAGTTATTCTAAGAAAGAAGTTAGAAGTTAGAGGAAGGCATTCCCCAAGAATTTGAAGCAGTAATTAGGATTAGGAAGGAAAGAACCTCTTCAAACATTCTGAAAGGGACATTTCCACCTTAAAAATCCTCTTCGTGCTTACGCAACGCCTCAGGTTTCAAATTACCATTTTCGTCAAACAGTCCGTAAGTAGTACGCAACACACGGAACTCAGTGCGACGGTTCAAGGCGTTACACACTTCCTGCTGTTCGGCAGGTAGCTTTAGGATATAAGGCACACTCAACGTGTCACCCTCGTGCAAGAAGGGGTATGTTTCCGTGAGTTTTCGATTAACAATTTTAGGTTGTTCCTTACCATAACCCTTTGCCGTGAGGCGGTCAGCCTCAATGCCATGTTCGGTAAGATATTTCACCACACTCTCTGCACGACGTTGCGAAAGACGCAAATTATAGGCAGCATTGCCTCGATAGTCGCAATGCGCTGAGAGTTCTATCGTCACATTCGGATTCTCTTTAAGCATACGAACCAAACGGTCGAGTGCTTCGCACGAATTTTCAGTCAACGTAGCCTTATCAAACTCGTAGAAAACATTTCGCACCAACACAGGCGAGCTAATGCTGGGCAAAGGAAATTGCAACACATGTTGCTTTTCAACCTCCGCAGTGTCAGCACGCAATTCGCCACGCACATTTAAGTAGCCTTGGCAGGTGGCAAGAAACAAATAACTTACCCCAGGCTTCAAGGGCTGCTCAAACGAACCATCAGACAAAACGCCCACTTTCTCGTTCGTACCATCACTGCCCACCATATATACCACAGCCTTGGGAAGTTCGTAACCATCCTGTTCGTAAACCCAACCTTTTACAGTTTGCAACACCTCTGGATAAGAAAATTCATAAATCTTATCCCAGCCTCGTCCACCCGTTGCACGGTTCGACGAAAAGAAGCCACGATTATGCAAACCCTCAAACGTAATGCCAAAGTCATCGCCATTTGAGTTCATAGGCGAAGGTAAATGCACCACTTGCCACTCGTGCGTCAAAGTGTCTTCTTTGGCACGGTAAATATCGAGACCGCCCATACCCCCAGGTCTACTATCGCTCGAGAAGTATAATTCGCCATCCGGACGAAAGGCGGGAAAACATTCGTTGCCAGAAGTATTGATGCTACTTCCCAAATTTTCAAGACGTCCCAATCCATGTTTTCCATCTATTTCCACACGCCAAAGGTCGAGTCCACCCATACCACCAGGCATATCAGACGTAAAGTAGAGCCAATGTCCATCGGGTGACACCGCTGGATGAGCGTACGACGAAAGCGTGTCGGCAGATATCTTTAATTGCGAAGGCTTGCCCCACTTAGCATCAGTGCGTTGCGAAGTCCATATTTCTGCCATACGCGGATAAGAAGGATCTGTGCGACAAACCGTAAGATACATCGTCTTACCATCTTGTGTAAACGCACAAGCCCCTTCATCATATTCCGTATTCATTTCGCCCTCAACAGCTTCCACGGCTTTCCATTTGCCTTTTTCATCTTTCTTACTGAAAAAGATGTCACCGTTTTTTATGCCTGTAATGCTACTTACATCCCCCTTCGCTTGCTGACGACACGAAGTAAAATAAAGTTGTTGTGCTTCAACGCCCATATAAGCAGGGCAGAAGTCAGCACGACTACCATTAAACAACGTAGCAAGTTTCACCGTATAGGCAGAGCCTTTCTGTTTTTCGGCAGGAGCCATCATGCAAGCTTCTAAACCACGCTCTGCATTTGCATCGCCCAGAAAGGAGTCGAGGTGGGCTTTATAAGCCTGGGTTGCAGCTTTATAATTACCTTGCATACGCAACATCTCGCCAAGGTAATAATTAGTCAATGTGTCGGTATAGTGATAACGCACAGCATTTTGATAAGCCGCAGCGGCTCGCGAAGTATTGCCATACTTTCTGTAAGCATCAGCCATTTTATAGGCAATGCGTCCGCGCTGTGCTTTTTCCTTAGGCGAAGTTTGACTATAAGCACGCTTATATTGCCCTGCAGCTTCGGCATATTCGCCCAAAGCCAAGGCTGCATCACCGCGCCTTACTGATTTCTCAGCACTGCCACACGATGTGATGAGCGTACATGCCAACAGCAACGCATATATATATAATAGGTACTTACGTAGTATCATTCCAAAAAATCTATCCATTTTATGTATCAAGAATCCGTCCTTCTTATATAAACTACATCTAATACATTTTATTGTAATGCCACATTAGGACTTGGCACAAACTAAATGCCGCAGCCTAACTTCGCGAAGGCAAAGTTAGTGCAAGACGAGTGCAATATAAAATAAGAAGCCAAGGGATTTTTATTTTTATTGCCGAGCCGCAGCCTAACTTCGCGGTAGCAAAGTTACAACATACTTATCAGTTAGTCCCCCCTTTATCGTCAAAAAAATAAGCACAAAGCACTTCATCTGCTATTTTCAACGACAAAAAGAACATCAATTTACACTATTTTCAAGAAAAACGAACAAGTTTTACAACATTCTTTTTGCACATTTCTCACCTTGCACTATCTTTGCATAAGATAGGCGGCACCTCAGCAAAAAGCTCAAGCAAGTTTGGCTTTTTGCATTCGGTTTGCACTATCTTTGTATAAGATAGGCTGCACCTCAGCAAAAATCTCAAGCGAGCTTGGCTTTTTGCATTCGGTTTGCACTATCTTTGTATAAGATAGGCTGCACCTCAGCAAAAATCTCAAGCGAGCTTGGCTTTTTGCATTCGGTTTGCACTATCTTTGCATAACAAAAGCACAATTTCTACAAACCCCGACAAACACCTCCTAAATATATGATGAGACAAAATCCATTCAATGGCCTCGGCATAGCCTTAGCCACCCCTTTCAACCAAGATGGTAGCATCAATTTTACACAACTCGCAGAATTGGTTGAATTTCAAATTGAGAACGGCACAGACTTCATCTGCGTGCTTGGCACTACTGCCGAAACGCCTTGCTTAACCAATGAAGAAAAACGTGCTGTGATGGACTGCGTTGTCAAGGTAAACAACGGCCGACTGCCACTTTTGCTCGGCGCAGGAGGTAACTGCACGGCTCAAGTGGTTGACTACTTAAAACATACCGACTTAACAGGTTTTGCTGGTGTACTCATTGTGGCACCCTACTACAATAAACCCACACAAGAGGGTCTCTTCCAACATTTTAAAACTGTAGCAGAGAATAGTCCACTCCCCGTAGTACTCTATAATGTGCCAGGACGTACTGGCGTAAACATTGAAGCTGACACCACCTTGCGTTTGGCACAAACATGTCCTAATGTGGTAGCTATCAAAGAGGCTTCGGGCAAAATTACACAAATCGAAGCCATTATTGAAAATGCACCCGAGGGCTTTGAAGTGCTCAGTGGCGATGATGCCATCACCTTCGAACTTCTTACCATTGGTGCAAAAGGTGTGATTTCTGTTGTAGGCAACGCTTACCCCAAAGAATTTGGGTCTATGATTCACCACACCCTTCAAGGTGACTACAACACTGCTCTCAAACTTCATCGCAAATTCAGCCAAGCCTACAAACTTCTTTCTGTCGATGGAAATCCCGCAGGCATTAAATCTCTCTTAGCCGTTATAGGCAAGGCTGAAAACATCCTGCGTCTTCCCCTCGTTCCTGCACGTAAACAAACCTACGAGGGACTGGAAGCATTTGCTGAGCAAATGTAATGAAAGACGAATAATGAATAATTAATAATGAATAATTGCCGTGCGGAGGAAATGCTTAGTTAATCCTCCGCACGGCAATTATACATTGTACATTATACATTTTACATTGTACATTATTTCATTATCCCCCATTACCGTGCAGAGAAAATATTCACTACATTTCCTCCGCACGGCAATTATTCATTATTAATTATTCATTATTAATTATCATACGATTCCTTGTGCCAACATAGCGTGAGCCACCTTCATAAAACCAGCAACATTAGCACCCTTCACAAAGTTTATTTTGCCATCGGGCATGGTACCATAGTGCACACACTGATCGTGTACGGCAGACATAATGTGATGCAAGCGTTCGTCAACCTCAGCTGCAGTCCATGAAATGTGCATAGCATTCTGAGTCATTTCAAGTCCCGATGTAGCTACACCACCCGAGTTTACAGCCTTACCAGGAGCAAAAGGCATGCCATGAGAAAGGAAATAATTAACAGCCTCAGCCGTACAACCCATATTGCTCACCTCAGCAACAAGCGATACCCCATTGTCGCAAAGCATTGCAGCATCAGTTTCATTCAGTTCATTCTGAGTAGCACAAGGCAGAGCTATGTCCACATGCTGCTCCCAAGGTTTCTTGCCAGGGAAGAAAGTAGCTTCAGGATAACGCTCAGCATAAGGAGCCACAACATCGTTACCCGAAAGACGCAACTCAAGCATATAGTCAATCTTATCACCTTGCACACCATTGGGGTCGTAAACATAACCATCAGGACCGCTCAGTGTTACCACCTTAGCCCCCATTTCAGTTGCCTTTTTCACAGCACCCCAAGCCACATTGCCAAAGCCTGAAATAGCAATAGTCTTACCCTTAATATCCATACCATAGTCCGCCAACATTTGACGTACAAAGTAAAGTGCACCAAAGCCAGTAGCTTCAGGACGAAGCACCGACCCACCAAAATCAAGTCCCTTACCCGTGAAGGTTCCAGTATGTTCGTGCGAGAGTTTTTTATACATGCCAAACATATAGCCCACCTCACGAGCTCCCACACCAATGTCACCAGCAGGAACATCCTGATCAGGACCTAAATGACGCCACAATTCAAGCATATAGGCTTGGCAGAAACGCATAATTTCAGCTTCACTACGTCCACGAGGAGCAAAGTCTGCCCCACCCTTTCCACCGCCCATAGGCAATGTAGTAAGTGCATTTTTAAAGGTTTGTTCAAAACCCAAGAATTTAAGGATACTAAGGTTAACAGACGGATGGAAGCGTATGCCCCCCTTATACGGACCAATGGCATTACAGAACTGCACGCGATATCCAAGATTTACTTGTACCTCGCCTGCATCGTCCACCCAAGGTACGCGGAAGGTAATAATGCGATCGGGTTCAACAAGTCGTTCTATAATTTTAGCACGCTCAAATTCAGGGTGTTCATTATACACATCCTCAATAGAGAGTAACACCTCGCGTACGGCTTGTAGATATTCGGCTTCGCCAGGATGCTTAACCTCCAAGTTTTGTAAGATAATGTCTGTTTTCATGATATACTAATTGTTTTTCGTAATCTGTATTTTTCATAAAAGGGCATTTTGCCCCTTCGATTGTACAAATGTAAGTAAATAAAACAATACCCGCACGTTTTTTACAAGTAATTTCTTAGTTTTATGCTTTAAAGCATAGATTCTCTATCAATATGTCAATAGAAAGTAGACTAAATTGATTAAGTATTAAGTATTACAAACTATGTGAATGGTTAAGTAATAGGTAATAAGTAATAAGTAATAGGTAATACAATCTAAAATGCGCCCTGAATTATCGTGCAAACCGAATGCAATCAAGCTTGCTTGAATTGCTGAGGTGCAGCCGATAATGCATAGCAAAGGGCAAACTGTGCATAGCCCGGGGCAAGCGAAGCGACACCCTGGGGGTAATAAGTATTACAAACTATGTGAGGGTATTGGGTCACCAGTAAAACCCTGATTATTTGAGTAAAAAATAATCAATGTTTCATGCGCCAGCCTCACCCCGAATGGGCTGAGGTCGGCGTAAAAGACATTGATTATTTCTTATTCAATTAATCAAACACCAATTTTTCTCAGTGAACCGCATTTTGTACCAAGTTATTTTTTTATTGTTACATAATCCCCATTTAAGGACTCAAGCAAGCCTGAAGGTTCACCAAATCCCACCATGTAAACAAGCTGTCTGGCACGAGTTATGGCAACATACAACAAAGAGCGTTTCGATGATAAAAACTCCTTTTGAGCAACCTTATCCATACCCGAGAAAGGATACCCCTCTGTAGCTTTAGATGGAATATTTCTTTCGTTAACTCCCATGAGAATAACCACACGATACTCCAACCCCTTAAGCGAATGGAAGGTACAAAGATCTACACCGTCAGAACAACCTTGTTTCTGCGTACCCTTTAACACACGATAGTCAATACCATCATGGTGCAAACGGCTTTGCATTTCCTTTAGAAGGTTCATGCTTGGTGCCGCAATGCAAATTTCAGACAATTTTATGTCTGATCCCTGGCATTCCTTCATCCATTCAACAACCTGCTGAACTTCTGCATTGGCATCTTCAACAATCTTATACTGAGGGGCAACACCTTCATGGATGAGCGAAACATATCCATTTATTGACTCCTTGCCGCCATCCATATCGTCGTAATCAATACCCTTAACAACGCTTACAGCAACACGCTTGATAGGTTCTGTAGTACGATAGTTGATCTTCAGTTTTCTGCTTCGCACACCTCTAACGTTAATGCCTGCTGCTCCAAAGTTTATCTTACGACCATTATAGATGCGCTGGATAGGGTCACCTGTCAAGAAAAGATCATTCTTGCCTTCCGCCACTAATGCTCTGAGGAATTTTAACTCTGGATTAGAAAAATCCTGGAACTCATCAGCTATAACATTCGTATAAGGGTGAATATTGTTCACATTCAAGAAGTTGGTTGTCTCATTAAAGAGTTCCAAACGGTCAACCACCCTTCTCTCTTGTTTAAGCGCAATATACTTCTCAACGAGTTTCCAAATTCCGATGCGTTGTTTACGACTTAAAGCCTTAGTGCGACCTACACGAGGCTGCATCATATACTGCTTTACATCCTTATTGCCAAAATACACAATAACATCAATGTATTCGTCATAAAGAAATTGCTCATCGAACTCCGTCACCTCTGTTTCAAGAACTTCACGCCACAGTTTCAATGACTCCTCATCACCACTGTAGTCAAGAACCTTATATCCCTCCTTAACCTTATACTTCTCAGCAGTGTCAAGAAGCACCCTATCTATGTTGTTAAGCGTATACTTATTCTTTGGAACATTTAGTTTCTCGATAGAGTCAGCAAGGTTAATGCTCAACGTTTTGGTGTAAGTCGTAAACAACACATTAGCCCTTGGATTTTCGCAAAGATGCTTTAAGCGATGGAGCGCAGCAATAGTTTTGCCAGTACCTGCACCACCACTCACCTTCATCGTACCCTTATATTCTGCATTCACAAGTTTCCGTTGTGAAGGATGGAGGAAAATCTGCCATTTGTCCATACCTTGTTCAATAATACGCTGAAGTGCATCGTCATCTGTGATTTCCACAAAACGACGCTTATTATTATCACTGAGCAATTTATCTTCATTTTCCTTTGCTTGGCCTTCTTCAATTGTAGCTATGATGGAATCGATATCCTCTCCATCCATGATGTTGAAAATATTCTCGTATGCATCTATGGGAAGAATCGGTTCTAATACGTCCAGATCATCAAAAGATTTAATATTCAAGACTCTTGCTACGACTTCCTCTGGAACACCAATTTTAAGAAGTTTCTCCTCAGTTATTCCTTCAAAGAAAGTCGTTTCATTGTCCTTTTCTACCTTAGGCACAGCTATCTCTTCCTGCTTTTCCTCAATAGTAATAAGCTGACAAGCCTGAGTATGCTCGTTCCATACAAATCGCTTGTTTATACCCCAACGATATGCATCCTCATGGTCTCCAACATAAAGCAAAGAATAATTTTCTCCGTCAAGCACACCGACAATGACTCTATAGTTATCATCGATCCTTGCAGTACGGAGTGTTGAGTTCTTAAACTGAGTAATTGGTTCCAAATGTATTCCTACGGAAGTATGGTTTTCACGGAATTTCCTCTGGAAAGACACCACCTTGTCTTGAATTTTCTTCGGCAGTTTAAACACTGCATCAAAGAATGTTTCTGATAAAAACAGTCTCATGTATATTTTATTTTATTGAAGTCATCATTTTGACGACTTTATTAGTTCAACACAGAATTCATCTTGCGAAATTGTCTTATATCCCTTGTCTGTAAAAACAGCTTTGTCATTATCGTCGAACGGGTCAATGGCAATCTTAGGATGGTCAATAATCATGGCCGCACTTGCAATGACAGCATTGTCTTCATCCGTTAACTCAAATACTCCATCATGACTAAATGGAACATTGTTATCCAGCAAAATGTCAACAATATCCTCCATTCCTGGGTATAGTTCCTTAATTTCGTCACGATTAACTGCCGTTTCTACAGTATCAGTCTTTCCCTCTGTCTGGTTACCAGAGAAGAACTGGAGGATATTATATCTACGCCAGAAACCAATCCATTCATTTTTATCCACCGACCTTAAACCCTTGGTCAATTGTAAATCATACTTTATTCCCTGACCATATGCTTCATCTAACTCTCCATCTGTTGAGTAGTCTGTCAGATTTTCATCACAATCAGGGTTGATTTCTACACAACCAGCGTATAGTGATCCTCCATTCGACAAGAAGTTAGGACTATCACTTATGCACCAGTAACATGTTTCCTTGATTGAACCAGGCATCGGGTTCTCAAGCAGCTGTCCGAGGCGAGTTACAGAGTTTTTTCCTAACTCATCCTCTTTCTCCGATTCAAACAGTTGAATATCTTCCCAAGCTATAGTCCATGAGAACATACGCTGTGGTTTTGCTTGTTTTATTCCTTCACGTTTCTCCAGGTCGCTATAGAATCGCATGTTGGGCTCACATGCATGATATTTATAACCATCAAGGAAGACTGACCACCATGGAATCTTGATCAGGTCACTAATTTCTTCACCATTTATCTTTGCGTAGTTACACATGATTTGGAAATCAGGGATAGTTATATGCTTAACTCCGTAGGCAACAGTCAACTCAAACTGAGGTTTCATATTGTAATGAAGCTCTGTATCAGCGTCTTCATCGACTACCTTCAACTCATAGTGGTACGCATTATCATCAGGCACTTTCTCGAAAGTCCAATTTTTGCTCTTTGCCAAAGTCTGCAATGCACGAACAAATTTCAGTTCCAACTCGCTATCTTCAGCAGCACCATTTTGTGCGATAGTGCCTACAGACCCCTCAATGCGTTCCCATGATTTTGAACCACCCACCAACTTGCCGAACAGTATTTCGGCCTGTTCACGGCTGAAAGAATCTCTACTATACTGATTACCATAAGTCAGGATGCAATGATAGCACCCATCCTTACCTTCCAACTGACAAGTACATTCCCTAATCTTGTCATAGGCAAACATCAGCATATTGGAGAACTCGTCAGTATTATAGAGTTTTGCAAGATAACCAGTACCACCAGGTATGGTATCATACATCACAAGATAGTAATCTTTCGAGCCTGTAGCTTGATTCATTTCAGTATAGGAGTCAATGCGAATATGCTCAGGTGAAGAATGATAATACTCCTTCATTCCAAGTTCAATACCCGCCTTAAACATCTCCACAGCAGCCTTCGCATCCATGATTTGAATAGGAAGCAAAATCTTAATTGCCTCAGTCTGCATATGTCGGTATAAGTAGAGTCGTTCAAACACCTCCCCATTCTTGTCATCCTCAAAAAACACTTCCTTATGATTACAAAACCGATAGTGCTGTCCCACAGAATTGTTTTTCTGGTTCGACTTTGAGCACTTTGAGAGCAAAGGCGTAGATTTTCCACAATATTTGCAAGTCACAAAGCCATCTTCGGGTATATTGCCCTCATTATTCACCTCCACCTTGTAACCCGTCTGCATCTGCATGCCATAGTTAGCCTCATACAGGTCCATGTCGTTACAAAACTCAATGCCAAAGCCATTATTTTTCATGGCATACGAAACAACAATGCCTTTATGATGAAACATGAAATGCTTTCTTACAATAAACTGTTCCTTGGTTCTCTCCTCCTTAGAGTCATCAAGCACCGCATCTTTTTTAAACATTGCGCTACGAGCACAGGTAAACTTCAGATATTTGTGTTGGTTAACTCCCCACGAAGGGTCACCACACTTAGGACAAGAAGCCAACAAAAAGTCGGCAGTACCCTTTTCTGCAATACAGTCACACTTCGAGCAATACCGCATTGTCACAAGGTTATCTTTCCAATCGTATGTAGGGATACCACTCACTTCAAGCTGAAACTTCTGCGTGCAGAACTTGTTACCAGGCGCCAGTTCTTTTATGCCTTGCGAGGCAGAGCGTGTCAGTTCAATCATAGTAGGTTCAACAGTGTTATTTTTGTTGTCTTCCTTCTCTCTGGTTGAATAAACACTTGCTTGCAACTTAACCCCCGTTTCAGGAAAGGCATAGTTAGGCAAAAGTCCACAGTTTGTCATGAATTCTATGAGACTTTCACTTTGGATGTTGGCATATTGGGCCTTGCAAGCCTTTATCAGATCCTTGAGCGCAGCTTTAGCTGGATCATTCGGCTGTAGTCTTTCTTCCTGTTCTTTATAGTTATTGAGTTCCTCGATAAGCCCAAATAAGCGGTCGGTCAAGGCATGGAACTCCTTCAGAATGTTCTGATAAAAAGTTTCGTCCTCCAAATTCTTAGCCAAAATGTCAAGAGCAGGCTGTGTCTTCTCGTCATATTGCGCAGAGAATTTTGTTTTCAACGTATGCTTATTCTCTTTAATAAAAGCAATAATTCTATTGATAATAAAGTCATCCGACGACATGGCATCCTCCGTCAGTTTCAAATCACGGATGTTAGCCGGCATTGCATTTTTAGCATCAGCACTAATCCAAGTGTCAATACAATAGGCAAAGAAGTGTCGGCGTAGAATGTCCTTTGCTTCAAGAAAGCAACCAGGTGTTGAAACCTCACCCTCCATCATTTCCTTGGGATAGGTAAAGTAATACATGTCATGCGGTTCTCCAGCATGCGCATAGTTTAGCACAAGAGCAGAACCTTCCTTACGACCTACACGCCCCACTCGTTGCAAAAAATTACTGGGTTTAGGTGCAATGTTTGCATTGCCCATAACATTCAAATCGCCAATGTCAATACCCATTTCCAACGTCGAAGTTGCAGAAAGCACATTCACCGAATTCGAATGAGGATGCTCCTTAAAGTCCTTCTCCAGTTTTTCTCTGTCCGATCGTTCTAACAAGCCCGTATGTTCTCGGGCATACACACGAGGAGACAAAGTTCTGTTATACACCTGCTGATAATAGTTAAGTTCAGGGTTCACCTCCTCCGAGTAGGTTCCCCTACACATATAATTAAGGCAGAGCGTATCTTCAGCCCAATCATCACGTTTAGCAACATAGAGTGTTGATTGGCAATTACTACACTTAATGTGTTTTACCTGCTTACTCACCCATATATGGTCAGGGTTAATCGCATAGTTTCCCCCACCCTGTGGAGCCTTGTTAACCAAGCCAACCTCCTCCATCTTAAGAAAGAGTTCACGGATAAAGTCATTGAACAAGGTTGGAATCCTTTCGATAGAAACGCCAAAATACCCCTCAAAATATTTGGTATACCAATTCGGCCTTTCTCGTCTAAGCACTGCCACATCCAACAGATTATCGCCATTATTGTCGAAATACGTCACACCAATCAGTTTCGGAAAACCTACTCCCCTACCAAACTTTCTGTTAAGGAAATGACGCGCATCATACCCCCAGTTTAGCGAATTCCATTCTAATTTCTCATTTCTGTACTTATCAAGATAAGGATGGTCTACTGCGCCATGTCTTCTCATGCGCTGAAGAATACCATAAACAAAGTGGCAGAACAGCCCCTCTTTCTCGGCAACATACTCCAATTTATTCTGAACAAGGAAGTCCTTCATCAAGTCATACACCTTGTGAATCTCTTCACTTTTGAAGAATGTAGCCGATGAACCCGTCTTCTCAAGGGTACGACCAAGCTGGGAAGTCAAGCCCAATTCACTTACAATTTCCCAATCCACTCGTATGTCAAACTCTTTCTTAAAAGAAGCCATGTAGCCTTTACCCTCACGATAGTTATGGCGAAGGTCAATGTGCGAGGCTAAGTCTGCTGGCAAAAAGCGATTGTAATAATCGTCCTCCGACAGCTTATCCTTCCAATACTTCTTGAAGCCTTCTTGCAACTCTGCCACATTCACAGGCTTGTCAAGACTGTTGATGTACTGCTGCATAGACTGACGGAACAAAAAACGGAAGGTTCTTGCTTCATAAAAAGCAGCCTGATGCGCTGCATCTTGCACACTGTTTGTAAATACAAGAATCTTTCTATCCTTCTCTTCCGCATGGTCAAAGTCGCTCGACAACACCTGACTGATAGCTACACTCGACAGCGTTGACGTGCGTCCACCAATCTCACAGATAGCATCACTATTACACTCTGGACACATTGTCGCAAACCGCTGATTACCATGACGTGGCGGTGTCGTCTTACAGCATACACGCACTCTCAACGTGTTGTTGTCGCTCTCACCTTCCTCACGCAAAGTCTTTAGGTTCACATATTGTGTTACACTGAAGGCATTTTCGTTGACATACTCATCTATTGCCACATGCTTTTTGGACTCAACATTCAAAAGACGCACCTCTTTTTCTCTGTTCATAAAGTCCTTATTGATTGTTGAGATATCCGAACAATAGCTTTCATCCGTATCCGTGCGTCTTGTTAGCCAACCACTTGCGCCACATTCACGACAGAAGTACATGGGCAGGGCTACGCGGTCTTCGTCTTTTTTCAAGCTATGTCTCCAAACAAATTCGGGCTCTTTCTGAAAATATCTAAGAATGCCACTAAGCTCTCGTTGCCAAAGTTGTATCTGCAAATAAAGCATCGGAATGAGCTTGCCCGAATTGTTGAGCGGGCGTTTTGAATAAGCAATCAGTGCCAAGAGACTCTCTAAAGCAAGGGTACACACCTTGTCATCTCCTTCAAGATAAAGTCGACGAAAGTTCACATCTTGGTCAATCATTTTCTTCCGAACCTCCTCTAACGAAAGAATGCCGTGGCTTAATATCTCAAGGAGTGACTTTACAACCCCCATACGGCGCAAGTAGATGCCTGCCTCCACTGGCGTAATCTTCGAATTTTTTAGCCACACCTTACAGAGGCGTTTCATGTAGGTGTCTACGGTGTCATCAGCTCCAAATTCGCAACTCTTGATGAGCTTTATATCAGGAAGTGTTGTAATCGACTCAGTCACATATTCAGACACAGGTATTCTGTGTTCCTCAATGACATTCTCTTCATGGAACACCTCTCCAAATACATCCGAAGCATATTCACACAAGCGTTTTTTACTATCGGCACCATTCCCAATGGTTGCCGAAGTACCAATAGGACACAATAATCCCTTAGGCAGATTCAGTTTCAACTTCAAACGTCGAATCAAATTTGCCACATCCGTGCCCTGTGCGCCATCATAGGTATGCAACTCGTCGAGCACTATAAACTTCAGAGCCTTGAAGTCTGTATCAATATTGCCTTTCCAAAGGCAGCTGAAACGCTGACGCATCAGTCCATAGTCCAGCATCTTGAAGTTAGTCAACAAAATGTCGGGCACCGTATCAAGTATCGCATCACGGTTTTCAATGATATGATCAGGCCCCATATCTCGTGGATAGTCTTTAGGATCGGTACCCTCTCCTACGAACAATCCTGCCGTTACCTTTCCCTTCAGTCGAGGGTCATTCCAGATGGTTTCTGCCAAACGCTTTGCTTGGTCACTTGCCAGGGCATTCATGGGGTACATGATAATAACCTTCACTCCAACCTGACGACTGAACTTGTTGCAGTTGTAGCAATAGTCAAGGATAGGGTAAAGAAAACACTCTGTCTTACCAGAGCCAGTACCTGTAGTAAGGAGCGTTGGCTTAGGGGTATTACCATTCTGCATAGACAGCTGACGGAAAGCCTGCAACTGATGCAAGTATGGAGGAAAGTTGGGAGCAATCTCCAAAGGAATGTTTTTGCTATCTTCTTCCGATGCAGACACAAAGGGAGTCTTCAACGATATATAGGGTCCTTTAAAGAGTCCATCTTCTTTACTCTCGATGAAGCGATAGAAAGCATCACTGACATCCTTCTCTTTGAACTTGAAGGTTGCCTTGATATACTCTATTATTGAATCACGTACTTCACGTGCTTGTTGAAGAGGTAGCATAGTGTTTAAGCGTTATTGAGAGTTATTTCCTTAATATAATCCATCGGCCTGATTTCTGTGAACCTTCGCGGGCAATGAGGTTTTCTTCTTGCAATTTCTTGAGGTGTTTTAGTATGGCGCTTCTGTTGATATTTAGCTTGTTTGCCATGTCTCTTGAGGTAATGTTAGCATTGTCGGCTATCAGTCGGATGATTGCGTCTCTTGTTTCTGGACCACTTTTCTGGACCACCTCTTTGTTTTCTGGACCACCTTTCTGGACCACCTTGTTTTCATTGATGACAATGTCTTCTTCCATTGATTTTTTGAATACCTCAATCTCATTGCGCAGGTTCTTGCTATGCTCTTGCAGCATAAACTGCTGAAAAGGAACTGTCGTTTCTTCTTCGCGTGATTGATTGAGTGCCTCGATATATGCAGCTTTGTCTTCCTTCAGAATCTTTGTAGGGATGAGCCCAAACTCAAATTGCAGATAGTTCATTACGAGTCGCGACATTCTTCCGTTGCCATCCACCCAAGGATGAATGGTAACGAGATAGTTATGGGCATCAAAGCTCAGAAGATAAGCTTCTATGTCATCGGCTTTTCTGATGAGGGCGTCGCGTCGTTGGTTGATGTGCTCACATAGCTCTTTCAGTTTCATTGGCACCTTGCGATAGTTCATGTATGAACGTCCACCAGGTCCTGCGGTTACTCCACACAATCGCAAGTCACCTTTAGAAGAGTCGAACTCACCTCCCAAGGTGCTATAGTGGCTACCTGTGTTTCTCATCACTATAGCCGAGAGCTGTTGTAGCATTTCTATAGTAAAAGGCTTATGCTCCTTTGCCCAACTGATAGACTGTTCGTAAGCTCTTTTCAAGTCGAGGTTCATAAGTTGCTCCACCATGGGTTTACCTTTGGCGGAAATGCCTTCATCAAAGAGTAGCATGTTCTCTACCTCTGTCACCGTAGAGCCCTCAATGGCTGTAGAGTGAGTAATGATAGAATACAGATAGAACTTCTGATAGTCTATCTGATTGGCTATTTCCAATTGGTGGTATTCTTTCAGAACTGACAAGAGTTCGTTGATATATTGCTTCATAGTGATACGAGTTTTGTTCTACACTGGCAAACGCTGATACTACTTATTAAATATCTTCTCGAAGTGAGCCCAGGCGCGGCGATAGTCTTCTATGCGGTTGCACTTGGTGTAGGGAGCATAATAGGTTACTTGCTGTCCGCCATAGAGTTCGCTCTTGGCAGGGTCGATGGTATGGGTATGAGTAGGCGACGTTCCTGCATAGGTGTTTTCGTCTATCTGCTCTCCACGGATGTCTTCCCAACCTAACATACCCGTCTTAGCATTGCGCTTGCGGTCGAGACCTACGCCTGTTAAGCCTTTTGAACAGGTAAAGACGATGTTGCCCTTTTGGTCGTACCACGTATCTGCCTCGTTCTGCTGAAGAACGGGGAACTGGATAGTGTAGATCATTTCCAAGTCTTCTAAGGTCAAGCCCAATGCCATAGCTGCTATTACATCAATTTCTACCAAAGTTTGTCTGCGCTCAAAGTAGTTGCGCAAGGGGGTGTCTGCCGTCCAATGATCCTGCAAGGAACTAAATGATTTTAATCGCTTATCGTTGATGCTCCATTGCTCCTTGCTATAATTGTTACGCCAACAGCTTTCCCATAGATCTGCATACTCTGTTGTTAAGCAGTTGAGCATGAGTGTTCTTGAGTATAGGGCTGACTGATATTCTGGAGCTACTCCAAGTGGGAAAGATGCCATTCGTGAAGGGAATAAATCCACGGCACCTACGGTCTTTATGTAGAAGTCCAGAGGTATAGAACTGCAAAGCGCAGCCATATCCACACAATCATATCTACTGAGGAACGAAGTAGATATGATTGTGTTGATATGTGCTGTCTTGCTGCGCAAGACAGCACATATCAACGTCCTTTCGGACGTCGGTCCCATCATTCTGCGGAATCCCACCTTATAATAATCCAACCAATCATCATAAGTAGGTTTGCCGTCTTTATCTTGTCCATTCTGAAAGCCCTTAAAGAGTTTTTTATACGCTGCGATGGGCATTACTGGCACATAATTAGTACGCGGCACATAATCAGCATTGATTTCTGTTAAATCAATATTGTCATAATCAGAATTAAGCACACAACTTTGGCGCGGTGTCTTATAATATGGATTTGCAACATGGAAATGAGGTCCGCTATATATCATCTCATAGTTTTCAGTATTTGGCACACAAGTTAAACGCTTCATAATGCCATCATCAACACCATGAGTCTCGTTAATAGACATTGTGATGATAGGTTGCTTATCGCGAACATGCGTAGAGAAGTTAGCAATTTTTTCAATCACATTAATTATTTCTTGTGAATGAATACTTACCAACTTGGCACAATCTCCCGTAGCACCATCTTCAAACGTATCAGACAGCACCTGCAGTTCTTTGTCAGTAATAGTAACAATACGGTCACGATGAGGCTTGGTATTCCAATTACCAGTCTCATCTTTAATGCCTCCACACGACCCATGTCCATCATGCGCAAAGCAAGCATCCACAGTACTTGGATGGAACAAATTACTGAGCGAAGCGAAGCGCGGTGATGAACTTCGGTGAGGGCCGAGAAGTTGATCACCATACACCGTATGGTGATGAACTTCGGCAAAAAGCCGAAGTTCATTTTGATACTGGAAATGATAGCGCAAACGCTTATAGAGTTCGCGTCTAAGTGGCTGCCCCTTAGGATCGTCATAGATACTTTCTGGTGTTAGCAATCCTATATATCCCTTATCTTCAGAAGCCATATCCATTGCATTCTCCAACACACACTTATAGAGGTTTGTTTTTTGTCCTACTAACAATGGATAATTACAGTATGCACTCATAAATATAGAACTGCATGCTGTATCAATTTCCTCCGAACGATAAAGTTCTTCGGTAGCTGGAATCTGCTCAAACATCTGGTCGCGCATCTTACGGACATTGGGAGCCGACATCTTACGAATAGCCACCTCAGGATATTTCTCCGAAAGAATACCCTGTTCATCAAACTCCAGTCTTATCCACGGCGGATTACCACAAATAATATCAAATCCATCCCTCAGCCAGAACACCTCAATAAATTCCAACATTGGGTGGAAGAAATGGTAACGCTTGGCAAGGCGGTCGGCAATCTTCAGACGCAAAGGATCCTCCTCTGCAAACAATGACACATGAGCATGAGAGTCTGTAAGAATCTCTTCTTGGGTCTTTGTCACAATCTGCGATTCATCTTCTGTCATTTTGCCATATTCCGGCATATCCTCAGATACCACATTCGAGCCAGCACGTTCCAAAGCCTGACGGGTCTTGGTGTCGAGCTGAGAGTTGTCCACATCGAGCAACGCTTCTATATCTCCCCAGAACTCCTGGCGAGTAGGCAAGTCGGCAGCATCGTCATACTCCCAAAACCAAAGGGCACACCAATAGTCCATCGCTAGTTTGAGTTTGCGATAGGCATTGTCGTGGCGATAACGCGTGTCGAAGAGCTGCTGCTTCTTGGCATACGACTCCGCCTGCTCCTCAGCCTTAAAGAGCGTATTGCTTGCCGAATGGTCTATGCCATCCCAAATATCGTTGCGATTGTTGGTGAACTTGTCTATAGAAAGCTGATTGGTGAAATACTCCTTCAAGAGCACATCAATCTTGCCCGATATGCGCTGCAAGGTCTTGAAGTCAGCATCCGTGATAGGTGCAGTCCAATCCTTGAGCATAGCAGCCATGCGCTTATCCTCATTAGCATGCGCCTTCTTCTGCTCCTTGATGCTACGCACACCCAGCATGTTGGCGTCAGGCAAAAGGAAATGATACACCTCATTGACAGAGCGATTTACTCTGTTGCTGAAGAACTTAACCTTGTGTGGAGCCTTCTCCCACCACTTGTTTACCTTTGCCGTAGAGCCACGACGGTCGAAGATGCCATAAACGTCCTGCTTGCTGTACACCTTAAGCCAAGCACCAATAACGGCATTACCCAAAGCCAAGCGGTTGGCAAAGAACGGAGTCTCCATGTCCTTATGGATAACGTTTAGCCATAGGGAGAGCTTACCCAACTCAATGGCAGTTGGGTTCAAGTCGACACCATAAACATTATGTGTGGCTATATAAGCCTTCACCTTCTGCAACTCGTCGCGATAACGGTCGGGCTGTATGCGCCAGTTGCGCAGGCCCTTTTCTCTCTGCTGACGTTGCTGTTCGGCAAGGTAAGCCTCAGCCAATTGGTTGATAACCTCGTTCTGGAAAGCTGCAGCACCCATGGCTGGCTCAAGAATCTTTAGTTCAAGGAGTTCGGTTGCCTGACGCTTGTTGGCACGCACATCGTCAAGGATAGATTTGAGGGTGTACTTCACAGTACTACGTGTCAATACCTCAGGCGTATAGTAGCTGGCAGACTTCTGACGGTCGCGTCCATTCAGCCGATATACAAAAGTACCCTCAGGCAAGATGACGGGACTGCCTGTCTGTTGGTCGCAAAGCACCTCTGATATATCGAAATCGCCCATACGGCTGTATGGCACAAGGAAGGTGCCATCCTGAGGAGCGTTTGCCTTATGCACCTCGATGTAATCCTCCTCGGCATAGAAACCACGGAAGGCAAGCAACGACTCATAGACGCTACCCAACTGGTTCACACCTAAGTTGGCATAGCTGATACGGCCACAATAGTTTTTCTTCTTTGAGAGCGATAGCGCCTTGATAATCTCCTGCCACTTGATGTTGCGGATGCGCACATCGGCAAGATGGTGCAAATTCTTGTCATTAAAGAGAGGAGAGTCAATAGGACGCACACGAAAACTCTTGCTGTTTCCGTCGGCTGCCTTGGCGTTATGACCCTCAGAAAGCAGCGAGAATAGATTGCGTATGCTATCGTCGAAGAAATAGCCATTGCGACTGGCATCTGAGTTTAAGCGCACCATCTCTAAGTCGCGCAAAGACTCTAAAGAATAGCCCAACTTATATACCTCGTCATTGACAGGCAGAATTTCGAGTTCATCGCGACTCTCGGCATAGAAGAGGAAGAGCAGACGATAGATAATGGTAAGGCAGTCGTCCTTCACCTCCGACTCAAAAGTGTCGTCGGTATAGTCGGTCACGGGAATGTTGTTGTTCTGCTTCCACCAATAGAGAGCTTCGTTGGCAAGGGTCTCTACGGCAAGAATCACACCTTCCTTCAGATCCTTCGTCACCTCATAAGCATTCTTATAACTCTCCTCAATGATGGTGTCCATCAGCACCATCTCGCCTTCTGCTGCCAAAGTATGCTTAGACACAAGCATGTGGAAGAGTGCATAGTAGGTGCGATGCTTGGCATCGATGCTTGCCTGAGCAAAGAGGTCGTCGAGCGAGAACTGCAGATAACTACCCTTAGCCCACTTGTCCTTGTCGAAAAGGAACACAGTGTTGCCTGCCAACATCAGGATGAAATGCGGGCGTCGCTCCTCGGGCAAAAGGAAAATATGCGTGATGGCTTTGTTGATGATGGCTGGAGATATTTTATAATGCTCGGTATCGAGGTTGAAGACATAACGCCATTGGCGGGCAGCATATTTCTGCTGTCCGCTAATTACCTCACTTTCATACTGCTGCTCAAACAAGCCTGCAGGTTCTTTCTCCTCGATGGGGATGAGGTTTTGCATCTCCATTATGAACATTTTAACTTGCTGACCTTGACGAATGACATGGCGCACGGGAATCATCTCGACAGGCGTAGCCTCATCGTTGACGATGCAAGGTTCTTGGTAGGCATGGTCGGTTTCATAACCAAGAACAGACAACAGACGTGTGTGGAAGTCGTGCGTCTTCTTGATGGCATCTTCCACACGGGGACGATCGTTGATGATGAAGTTCTTGTAGTCGTTATATTCCTGCTTCAGACGCACATAAGGACTGCAGATATCCTTAACCTCATCGTTTGAAATGCCAGCGCACTTCTGTACCTTCTCGAAGAAGTCGTCGCTGAAATATCCCGATGGGAAATAGTCTCCCACATTTTGGATAAAACGGTATTTTATGTTGTCAGCCATAATGAGCTTGCGATTTTCATTTTGATTTAGAAATTATAGAAAACAGCTAAGAGGCGCATATAAGGTTCAGCCTTGTCGAGCGAGAACATGTCTTTATAGAACTGGCTCGACTGATCGCTAATTTTCTTTATTTCCTCTATTTCCTTGTCGTGATTGCGGCGTGTAATCTTGATGTCATCTGAGTCAACTTGGAAGAGAGATTCTTCGGCATTGGTGGCCCAGAGATTGAGTTTCTTTTTGTAGGCTTCCAAATCCCTTTCCATCTTCAAAGCTATATCAAACTGTTTTTTCTTCATATAGAGTTCAGAGCCGAAGTCAATGGCACTCTTCAGATTCTTCTGGAGCAGTTCGATATCCTTTTCTTGAACACCCTGCAGGAATCCATCTGTAAGATGATATTGCTTAAGGAACTCAAACAGAGACACAGGTTTGTCTCTCAATGCACCTTCCTTGTCGAGGGGCACGAGAAAGAACTTGCTGATAAGGTTCTGTCCCAGTCCGTTGGCATGACTACCATAGAACAAGTAATAACTCATGCCTGCGGGTATCTGTTCGCCTTTGACAACAAATGCCTGATTCTTTGGTACCGATGCTGTGAACTTTGTAAGCAGATATTGGATTATAGGATGCAAGTCATACAACGGCAAGAACTTACTCCAGTCGCCATTTTTGCTCTTGCGCGAATCAGCTATAGACTTGTTCAGCGTAGGCTTGTCAGCACACAGACGGAAGATGTTGTCCGAAGGGATGGCCTCACGAGGTATATCAAAGAGAACGTCAGTAAGTTCGGCATTGTTCTTTACCTCTACATAAGGTACGTCCCCATCAAACCATCGCACATCACCATGATGGATAGAATCAATAGCCTCCAATTCGTTGAAGAGGTCTTTATAGAAATCCTCATCCGACTTGTAAAGCGACAATTTAGGCTCGAATATCTTTTCGGAGAGATGCTCTTTGGCGGGAGTGGCAGCAACAACATCAGGACGTTTAAATCCACCGCGTCGACGACGACGTGTGGGTTGCAAGAATTCCTCATCGCCCTTACGCAAGGCTTCTGCCACCTCATCTTCCTCTTTTTTGCTGTTATACAACTCCATGACGCTCATGGCATCGCCAAGAACATCATGCACCTCTTGCTCTTTCTCAAGAAGTTTGTCGAGAATGCGAAAATCGGTACGCAAATCTTCTTCCTGACCATTTGCCACAAGGTAGTAGATGACAGGAGTTTGCTTCTGACCATAGCGGTCGATACGGCCATTACGTTGTTCGAGGGTGATAAGACTCCAAGGTATGTCGTAATTGAACATTGTGTGACAGAAGTAGTGCAGATTGACACCTTGCGAACCTGAGTCGCTGGAGATGAACACGCGAATCTTACTGTCCTCCTTGGCGAAATCGTTAACCATTTCTTCCTGCTCTGTATCAGAGAGAGAACCGTCGAAACGCTTCACCTGATTATCACTCAGACGAAATTCTTTCTTGATGTTCTCTTCAAGGAATTTCATTGTGGCTATACGTTCCGTAAAGATTACGATACGCTCTTTAGGATTCTTCTTCCATATTTCCTTCAGTTTTTCACGGAAAGCCACATAGCGAGTATCAATACCCGACGAGATATTGGCGTTAACCAGATCAAGAAGTTCCTTTACCTCGACGCTGTCATCCTTCTTGCTACGCTCGTCCAACGAGGCTTTTGCAGCATAAGGAGATGACAGATAGCTCTTGAAGAGCGACAAAGCATAGAGAGGATCACTACTGTCTGCCTTGTTTACAGATTGGAAACGAGTATGCTGCACCTTAAGGAACTTCTCTTCCTCAGGATGCAGATTAACCGGTATGCTTATAACTTTTCGGTTCTGAAATTGACCACGGATTCTTTCGTCTTCAATATCCTTCTTGAAACGGCGTACATAATAGGGCTTAACATCCTCTTGTGTATACTCACCACTACGAGGAATGGAGATGGGGTCGAGCATTCGCATAAGGTTGGCAAACGACTCGGCATTGCCATTATGAGGTGTGGCTGATGTGAGAATCAGCGAATCGCACTTCTGTGCAAGGAACTGTGCAAGGTCGCCACGCAGACTGGTGTCGTTGGCAACCTTGTGACACTCATCAATCACAATGATATCCCAATGCGTCTTCTCCAGCCATGCACGGAAACGACCATTGTTTTTCAACGTGTCAATGGAGATGATGGTCTTGTCGTAATAGTCGAAGGGATTTTTATTAAGAGGTATTTCGTTCTGTATCTTGGCTACACCAACACTGTCAAGACGAACAAGGGGTATGGCAAAGCGGTTCCAGATTTCTTCCTGGAACTGTGCAAGGATGCTCTTCAGAGCACAGACGAGAATGCGCTTTCCTCTGCCACGACGAATCATTTCGCTGAGGAAAATGCCGACTTCAATAGTCTTGCCAAGACCTACGCCATCTGCTATCAGAAGTCGAGGACGAGGCAATTCAAGAGCCTTCAGCGTGGGCTCCATCTGATATTCAGCAATATCAAACGCGCCACCCTGCGCTACGGTAATCTTCTGTGAGAAGAACGCATTGTTACGGATGGCTGTCTCGACAAGAAGTCTTGTCTTACGCCAACGTGGATCCTTATCTGCCACCAACTGAGTGTTGATAGGGCTGACAATCTCCATATTTTGGTCGATGCTTGTATCGAAAATAAAGTGATGATTCTTCACAAGCTCGCTTATACCGATGCAATGCAAAAGATAGTTGTCATTTACATCAGGTTCTATATTGGTGATGAGAAAGTCCTCACCTCTAACCGTTATTCTTTGACCTGCAGCATAATTTGCCATATCTACATTTGTTCTCTTTGTCTATATTGATTCAACAAAAACTGAAATAAAAAATAGGTATTACCGAAAAGCAAAGCTCAGTCTTTTGCTTCCATTTCATGGCACATTTTCTCGCCATGGCAGAGCTTAAGTAAACTTAGCTCTGCTCATCTGGCTTAATGAAAACCTTCAATATCTGGTAACACTTCAAACCTAAGGAGCTCATTGATGTCAACTTCGAGAAGTTTGGCTATTTGCATGAACGTCTCCATTGGAGGCTGTGCAGAATTTGTACACCACTTTGAAACTGTAGTAGGTGCCACGCCAAGAGCTTCAGCCAACCACTTGTTTGACTTTTGCTTTTCTGCAAGCATCACCTTGATTCTGTTAATAGGTCTATCCATTGTTCGACAGTTTATTATTACGTAGGCAAATTTACTAAAGATATTCCACAAAGCTATCAATATTCAAAGAGGAATATCGGAAATTATTAATTTTATTAGCGAATTCACCACTTTTTGTTTCGATAAACATGCGCCAGCTTCACCCCGTTAGGTAGGGTGAGGCTGGCGCATGAAAAATCCTGATAAATCTATCAAATATCCCTTTACAAAGTATTACTACTGTCTCTTATACACATCTGACGCTGCCGACGACTTAATAGGTGTAG
>OWJF01000061.1_pt1 | contig 44157 bp, 30 predicted proteins | sample 1732941 | NCBI WGS metagenome assembly OWJF01 (sample SAMN05065770, study PRJEB22554) | human gut metagenome | biome: ENVO:2100002; feature: ENVO:00000062; material: ENVO:00002003 | host: Homo sapiens | place: USA
TATCAGCGCTCTGCCCGACTACACATCGAAGCTTGAGGCTATAGAGAAGGCACTCACATCGCAGACTATGGAGCTGAAGGACAAGCTCGCTGCTATCGAGGCTATGATGAAGAATCAGTCTATCATGCTCAACGACCGTCTCGAGGCGCTTGAGAAGGCTATCAAGTCGCTGCCCGACTACACCGACAAGCTCCAGGCTATAGAGAAGGCTATCAGCGCTCTGCCCGACTACACATCGAAGCTTGAGGCTATAGAGAAGGCACTCGCATCGCAGACTATGGAACTCTCTGATCGATTGGTATATATTGAAGCAGCTATGAAGGACCAGACTCTTAAGCTCGCGGACAAGCTTGATGCTCTTGATGAGGCTATCAAGGCGCTGCCCGACTACACCGAAAAGCTCCAGGCTATAGAGAAGGCTATCAGCGCTCTGCCCAACTATACATCGAAGCTTGAGGCTATAGAGAAGGCACTCACATCGCAGACTAAGGAACTCTCTGAGAAATTGGCATTTATTGAAGCAGCTATGAAGGACCAGACTGTTAAGCTCGACGACAAGCTCGCTGCTCTTGAGAAGGCTATCAAGGCGCTGCCCAACTACACCGAACAACTCCAGGCCATCAAGACTGCCATCGACGGTCTGCCCGATTACAACGACAAGCTCGCTGCTATCGAGACAGCTATGAAGGATCAGACTAAGAAACTCTCTGAGAAATTGGCATTTATTGAGGCAGCTATGAAGACACAGACCCTAACGCTATCGGCTAAGATTAATACTCTTAATACTATTTTGGCGCTGCACTCTATAGATATGTCTCTTAAGCTCAATGCTATCAAGAAGGCTATCGAGAATATGCCCGACTACACTGCTGCATTCAACAATATCAAGAACGAGATTGCGAAACTTGTGAAGGCTGTAGAAGACGGCAACAAGAGCCAAGAGGAAGCTTTGGATTACATCGCTGTGCTGCTGAAAGAACTGAAGGAAAATAGCGGTAGCGACGACACGAGTGTAAAGAGTTCTATCGTATTTAATGTACGTGAAATCCTTTGCTTAGACCCTAACAGTAAGCTTAATTATTTGGTAAAACATGAACCGCAGATTAAGTTCATTGTTGACAAAAATGCTGCTCATAGCAAGACTAATCCGCTGAAGGTGTATAAAAACGGCACACAAGTGAAGCTTGCCTTGGTAAAGGAAAACTCAACTTTGGCATACTATATGTTCGAAGGTAAAATAGACGATTTGATTAAGATTGAAGGCGAAATCAAGTTCTTCTTCACACACTACGGAACCAAGTACGACCTCTCTGACGCAAAGGGTGTTGAACATCTCGTATTACAGTATGATACCCGTGACGAGAAATACGACTTCTCAAAGATGGATAATCTAAAGACATTGGAGCTTATTTCTGGTGCTAAGGGTGCAGGTATAGCATGGCAGACTATAGCCAATACAATACAAAAGAAAGTTGCTGGTACTGCCAAGGTTTATTCTTATGTAGACGATACAAGAAGCGAAAAACGCTATATCCCAGCTACAAGAGAGTATGTTGCAATTCCTCTACCGTTGCAGGGAGTTAAGGACTTTAATGTTTGCCTAAACAGCGATAATGACGCTAAATTGGCAGCAGGTAAGTTCACAAACAAGAAATGGGAAGTTAATTTCCAAAAGACACAGTTCATAACACAGCGCAATGAATTGGGTTATACCTTCTAATAGATAAGGTTTAAACAACATTGGCGCCCTGCAAGGGCAAAAGCACTAATTGTTAACGCTTTCGCCTTTACAGGGCGCTTTGTTGTCGGATGAGATGACAAAACATCACATTATTTTTGTTTTGTTGTTATGTTATTATGTTGTTGTGTTGTTGCAATCGTATCACTAATGTCTGCATCGTGATATAAAGCACTCTTTCGTAGCATGAAATGGTCGTATCATGCCATGATACGACGTTTTTTATCTCCACATATATTTTTATTTTATAACCTATCATAAAATGAATAATTATTGGTATATTTGCATACTTAATTAAATGTTGGTGTTAATGGTTAAAACAACTATGGGGACAAAGCTCCCCCGCAAATTGGAAATGAAAATGTAGACGGTAGGCGAACAAATACGACTTGCCCGTTTGCGTCGTAACTTGAGTATAGCTCAGGTTGCAGAACGTGCAACATGTTCTCCCGTAACCATCAATAGAGTGGAGAAAGGCTCACCAACTGTAGCTATCGGCATCTATCTTCGTGTGCTCTATGCTTTGCAACTGGAAGATGATATATTACTCTTGGCACAGAAAGACGAGATGGGACGAGCTCTTCAAGACCTTTCACTCAAACATCGTGAACGTGCATCTAAAAAGGTTTAGTAGATGAACAGATTATTTGTATATGGCGACTTCAACTGGTTGGAATCCCCAATTCTGATTGGTGAACTTGGCTACGAATCTCTTCGTGGTTCAGATTCATATTCCTTCAAGTATGATAAGGAATGGCTTGCAAAGTATGGTAGCATATTCTTGAGCGCCGACATCAACAACTATACTGGTCAGCAATACACTCAGCCAGGTAAAGATATCTTTGGATGTTTCAGTGATGCTTTGCCCGACCGTTGGGGAAGAACACTATTGAACCGTCGTGAGCAGATTCTGGCAACTGAGGAAAACCGTCCTGTTAGAAGACTGTCTTCTTTTGATTATTTGATAGGTATTGATGATTTCTCTCGTATGGGTGGATTCCGATTCAAGGAAAATCCTGATGGTGAGTTCATTAACTGTGAGGAATCCCTTCGCATTCCTCCTTTGTCAGACCTACGTACGTTGGTTGTGGCAAGTATGGAGTTTGAACGTAGTGAGGGGAAGAATCTTATGCCTGAGAAGAAATGGATTCAGCAACTCGTTCATCCAGGAACTTCATTAGGAGGCGCTCGCCCAAAGGCTGGTGTTATAGATGAGGATGGAAGACTATGTGTTGCTAAATTTCCATCAAGAAAAGATGATTATGATGTGGCTCTTTGGGAACATCATAGTCATTTGTTGGCAAAGGAAGCGGGAGTTAATGCTGCCGTGACAATGGTGATTAATTCGGGTGAAAAGTATCATGCACTTCTCTCAAGGCGTTTTGACCGCACAGAAGAGGGAAGACGAATACACTTCGCATCTGCTATGACATTATTAGGACTCACAGACGGCTGTGACGCCCAAAGTGAAATAAGTAAGCGTGAAATAGATATGTTCAGACATGTCTATGAAAAAAACAAATTATTTCTATAATCTGTTGTATCAGACTTGGTGCTGCGGAAGTCTCCCGTAGTTTACAATTCATATCACTCCCCTCCCTACGGGGGAGGGGTAAGGGGGTGGAGCTTTACTGATCCGGATTCTCCACAAATCCCTGGTATTCCTTCACCAATCCCGACATAACGGCGTCGTAGCTCTTGCTCTCAAGATGCTTGATGTTGTCGGGACCTTTGCCTATCGGCATGATAGGCTTGTGGATAGTGAGGCGCAGCGGATGCCATGTCACCCAGTGCATGTCGCGCATACGCGGCATCACATTGAACGAGCCGTTGATGGTGATTGGCACAACGGGCAGTTCGATGTCGTCAGCCAGCATGAAAGCTCCACGCTTGAACACGCCCATATGACCCGTAAACGTACGTGCTCCTTCGGGAAATACCACGAGCGACATGCCGCCCTGCAGCGTCTTGCGTGCACGGTCGTAGGTCTCGCGTATCTTGCTGGGACCTCGTTTGTCGACGAAGATGTGGTGGGCAGACTCGCATGCCTTGCCCACGAGTGGGATCTGGCGCAGCTGGCGCTTCATCATCCACTTGAAGTTGCGGCACAGGAAACCGTAAATCAGAAATATATCGAACGCTCCCTGATGGTTGGCTACGAACACATACGACTGCCCTTTCTGCAGGTTTTCGCGTCCCTCTACCTTCACTGGCAGCAGAAGCACACGCACAATGAACTGCGCCCACCACTTACCGGGATAATATCCCCAGAAATGACCGTTGCCCAATGCGCAGCCGATAATTACTATCAGACTTGTTATTACGGTGTATATAGCTATCAGCGGAAGAGCTATGAAGAGCTGATAAATACGATATATATACTTCATATTCTTTTAATGTTTAATTATTATACTTTTATTTAACAGAATGAAAAGACAAGTTGTTTGGGCTGTTTTTTCACTCTTTTATCTTTGTTGTCACATTCGTTGGATAATATTTCATCCACACAGTTATTTATACCTTCAATGTTCTTATTCTCATAATATTTCATTATTTTATCCGATAAATTGTCTGAGATAGCACTTATTACTGGAATGCGGAGCTTACGCAAATATTGGCTTTGCCAACGAGCGTACCCTCCATTCATGTGGTTGGTAAGATTATTCAACTGCTTACGTACGAAATCAGACATAAGTATAGCTGCAAGCACACGGATCTGTGACAGATTACCTCCTATAATATAGTAAATATTATGCTGAGGATAGAAATTTCCTTCATCAACAAACACATAATTATTACCCGAGATGTCAGGTAAAAGAATCTTTGTCTTAGTCATTAATGTTGGTGAAACAGAATCTATTGTTGCATACCAACGTGAAGGATTCTTACGCACCTTATGACGTGAGATAAGCTGTTCTTTGTGACTTTCTAAATATTCCTTTGCTCTGGGATATTTGTCCAGGACAACAAGTTGACCATCTTTTGAATAAGGATTAAGGAAATACTTGCCACCCCATTTCATGCAGTCACCACTAAGGTCTCTGGCTCCAATAACAGGCAACAACAAATCTTCTTCCACTTTATCCTTTAATTCCGTTGAGATAAAGATTTTGTCAGCACCCGTCGCAACACCTATTCCTATTTTAAACCCCTGTTCTTCTATAAGACTCAATCCTTTATCAAAAGAATTGAACATTGATGTCCAGTCTTCTCCTTCTGGTGACGGCAACATTTCATATTCAATATCTAAGAAGTCATCTATCTTGTTTATATTTGCATAAAGAACACTATCATTCCTATTTTTATTTGAAATCAATGTAATTGCAGGATAAGCCAACACGTTTTTCTGAAAAGCATCAACATTCTCCATATTGATTATTTTATCAATACTGTAATTATCAGCCACCAACTTTCTCAATAACTTGCCATACTTATTACGCATCCAACGATTTGCACAAACAAAACAATGTTTACCATTGGGTTTTAATAATGAAAGTGACTTTTCATAAAACAATACATATATATCAGCACGATAATAGAAGGTTGGAAACGACTTATAAATAGCGAGCTTCTGTTCTGGAATGTCCTCGTATCTTATATATGGCGGATTTCCTACTACTATATCTACTTGATTATGTCTACCAAGCAAATAATCCTCTACTATAATATTCTCTTCTACATTGATAAGTTCGGGAAACTCTATTTTTAAGCGTTCACAACAAACTTTTACCTTTTCCGCATCTATTTCCGAAGCAAAAACACAGTTATGATAAGCTTGATTAAAATCAAAGTTGAATAATTGCGAGGAGTTTTTAAGTCGACTAACTATTTCCAACAAGAACTCTCCTTCTCCACATGATGGCTCCATTATCTTAACGGAAGAAAGATTGGACGAAGACAAATAACCAACCTCATCAAGAATAAACTTGACGACTTCAGGCTTGGTGTAAACAACCCCATATTGCCCACCACCATATTTTTTATTATCTTGGACTCTATTTAAACTCATCCGTTAAACCTAAAAGATAACCAATAAATGAATTTATAAATGTATCTATTGAAATATTTTCTGCAAGACTTTCATAGTTGTCACATCCTGTTGTTGTTATAAGAGCAACAGCATTATATTTATGCTCAAGCACAAGACGTTGACACAATATACGATAACGATCAAGATAGGTAGAGTCAATGAACTCAGAGCCAACGTGAAAATGTGGCTCGTTTACTTTAACTATATGAGTACTTCCTTCGTCCTTACCTACAACCATCAAATAGCCAAGCCAAGGTGACTGATTGCATACAAAAGCCTTTTCACGAAAGGCAGTCCAAAAATCTTCAGCAGAGCCAAGTGACTCCTCAACCCTATTGTTTAAATTATTGCCATAAGATCCAACTTGCGACTTCAGCTCTATTGCAGATATAAGGTTTCCTTTAGGCGAAACAATTAGAAAATCCCAATCCTTGGTAGCACGATAATATCCAGGTATATGATTATTCTTTAAATATATACATTCACGTGGCACACCAGCATCAACCGCAACATTGGCTAACATATCAAGAAAAGAATCAAGCTGTTTACCTGCCAAAACATTTCCTTGCTTCTTTTTGGTTTCCCAAAAAGATTTAACCGCATTAGCTATTTGTTTATTGTATTTCTGTTTCATTTTCTCTAATTTTTACTTTTTAAAGTAATTTCCACCACTTCCGGATCCATATGGAACCTGAACGGCACGAAGCCTCCCAATCCCGTGGATACGAACAGGGCGCGACCTGCCTCCTGATAGAGTCCGTCGTCCTCACGACCCAAGAGGCTTGTGGGGCGCAATCCGAACAGACTCATTTGTCCGCCGTGCGTGTGTCCGCTCAGAGTGAGCTGCACATTGCTGCGGGGCAGTATGGAGCGACGCCATGCCGAGGGGTCGTGCTGAAGCATGACTACGAACGAATGGGCGTTGACTCCACGCAGCGTGCGCTTGAGGTCGGCTTTGCTGGGGAATGGCGGAAGACCGTCGTTCTCCTCGCCCGCAATCACTATGGAGTCATTGGCACGACGAATGATGCGGTGGTCGTTGAGCAAGAGCTGCCAACCCACGTTGGCGTGAAACTCTCGTGTGAGCTGTTCGTTGTGACGGCGTTGCCGCATGGGCAACTTCGGGACGTACTCCGAGTAGTCGTGATTGCCCAATACGGAGTAGACTCCGTCCTTGGCATGCAGACGACGCAGCGTAGACGTGTGGCGCGTGAGTTCGTCGGGGCGCATATTCTGAATGTCACCGGTAAACACTATCATGTCGGGATATATACCATTCATCTGTTCTACGGCACGCTCAAGCAGTTCGCTGCGCATCGAGCCGAGGTGGATGTCGCTGAATTGCACTATGCGATAGCCGTCGAACGACTTGGGAAGGTCGGGAACACGAACGGTGACACGGCGCACACGCAAACGGTCGGTGCCCGTCATCGAACCCGTGAACAGCACATAAAGCTGACCCAACACAAGCAGCAATCCGAAGTAGTTGCCCCAATTGCGCGTGCCTCCCGTCATACGGCGCACTCCACGACCGGCTATCGACGACAATACGAACAGCAGCTTGGGCACCACTATCAGTCCGAGCATGAACAGATAGGTGTTGAACAGCGTGAGATTGGCTGGCGCAAAGTCGTCAATCATGGCGTAGACAAGCGTCACCGCCACCATCGCAGCACCCGGAACCCACCACAACAGACGCATCACGAGCGAGAGGTCGAAGCGGTGGCGTATGTAGCGGCGATAGACGTAGAGGTCGGGCAACAGCGTTGCAAGAATTATAAATATGAATATACGGGCTATCATCTATTTTTATAGTTAATAAGAATAATGAAACACGTCAGTCAACCAATCGTGAAGCAAGAAACCTCCGCATCAGCTCCACCGGAACATGACGGCGCCGCGCATAGTCGCGCAATTGGGTGTCGTCAATGCGTCCGATGTCAAAGTAGTGTGCCTTGGGATGGGCAAACATCAGACCGGACACAGAAGCATGGGGCTTCATGGCACCGCTGTCGGTGAGACGGATGCCTATGCGCTTCATGTCGATAAGACGGTCGATGATGAAGTTAAGGCTCGTGTCGGGCATCGACGGATAGCCAACGGCTGGACGTATGCCCTGAAAGTCCTCACGCAGGAGCTGCGGAATGTCGAGATTCTCGTCGGGAGCATATCCCCATATAGTGCGGCGCACCTGCAAGTGAGTCAACTCGGCAGTGGCTTCAGCCAATCGGTCGGCAAGCGTCTGCGCAAGCATACGCTGGAAGTCGTCCTGCTGGAAGTCGTGCTCAATCGACTCGTCGATGCTGGCGGCAAACACCCCCACCCTATCCTTTATGCCCGACGACAGCGGACGCACGAAGTCGGCAAGACAGAGGTAAGGCGCTCCTGGCTCGGAGGGACGTTGCTGGCGCAGCATAGGCATACGCTCAGCCCCTACGATGATGTCGTCGCCATCGGCATTGGCATCGAACAGACCTACAAGTGCATGCGTCTGATAGCGCTGTTGCAACAGGTCGAGCATGGCGTTGGCTTCGCCGAGCAGCTTGTCCTTCTCGGATTGCGGCTTGCCGGCAAGTCCCCACGCATGATAGAAGTACAACCAGTTGATGTAAGGGCGCAGTTGTGCTATGTTGAAATCTATTTGTGTTACATTATCCATATATATCAGAGTCTGAACTCCAATGCCTCACCACGGCTCGTGGTGTCGAAGGCTCCATTGTTGTATATTATGCTGCCGTTGCACATTGTGGTGCGCACCTGCCATCCGAATGTATGGCCCTCCATCGGGCTCCATCCGCACTTGCTCTGTATGCAGTCCTTGTCGACGGTCCAAGGCGAGTCGGGACGCACAATGACTATGTCGGCCTTGTAGCCCTGACGCAGGTAGCCACGATGCGACACGCCGAAGAGTTCGGCAGGATTGTGGCTCATCAGCTGCACCAGACGCTCGATGGTGAGCACGCCCTCGTCGACGAGTTGCAGCATGGCAACGAGCGAGAACTGCACCATAGGCATGCCGGAAGCAGCACGGGCACATCCGCCCTGCTTGTCGGCAAGAAGATGTGGGGCGTGGTCGGTACCGATGGTGGCAATGCGTCCGTCGTTGAGTGCGGCACGCAGAGCGTCGCGGTCGGCGGCTGTCTTGATTGCGGGATTGCACTTGATGCGTGTTCCGAGTGTGGCATAGTCGGCATCCGAAAAGAACAGGTGGGCTATGACAGCCTCAGCGGTGATGCGCGGATTGCTGCCGAAGAGCTGCAACTCGCGTGCTGTAGTGAGGTGTGCTACGTGCAGACGAGCTCCTGTCTGCTCGGCAAGTTCCACAGCGAGGCGTGTAGACTGCCAGCATGCCTCCTCCGAACGAATCTCGGGATGATGCTCTACAGCCGGGTCGTCGCCATACTTGGCCTTAGCCTCAGCCATGTTGCGATTGATTATGTCGGTGTCCTCGCAATGCGTCATGATGGGCAGTTGCGCTTTTGTAAACAGCTGCTGCAGCACCTCCTTGCGGTCGACGAGCATATTGCCTGTGCTTGAACCCATAAACAGCTTTATACCAGGCACACGATGTGGGTCGACAGACGTAACGACATCAATGTTGTCGTTGGTGGCACCGATGAAGAAGCCGTAGTTGACGTGCGACTTGCGTGCAGCGTCCGCATATTTGTCATCGAGTGCCTCGAGCGTTGTGGTCTGCGGATTGGTGTTGGGCATGTCGAAATACGACGTGACACCGCCAAACGCAGCCGCGCGGCTCTCTGTTTCGATGTCGGCCTTCTGTGTCAATCCGGGGTCGCGGAAGTGCACATGGTCGTCAATCACACCGGGTAAAACAAAACACCCCGTAACATCCACGACGCTGTCGTAGTTGCCACGGGGAGAGTCTGTACCTTCAACTATCTCTGTTATAACATCATTGTCAACAATCACGGAAGCCTTTCGGGCTACACCCTCATTGACAACGGTTCCTCCAAATATTAATGTTTTCATTTTTTCTTCAAAAAAATGGTTGTTATGTTGTGGTGGTGAGATGGTGTAGTTTGTTGTGGTGGTGAGATGGTGTGATTTCTGAGAGGGCAATAATTCACCACAAATGAAATCACAACATCTCAACATCTCAACTCAACACCCCGACTCCTACTGCGCAGGCGCAGCCAGCTCATTGGGAGTTGGACCCTGGGCTGGAGCTGGAGCAGGCATTGCCTGTTCAGGAGTCTTCATTCCATTCATTATGGCTTGGTTCTCCTGTGCCTTCTTATAGTAGTCCTTCACGTAAGGATCGTTCTTGAACTTATCAGTAGCCTTGCTCATGATGTCCTCAATCCACGGAGTGAGTTCGGGATAGCGATAGCCGATGGTCACCATGAAGAATACGCCAGGACCGAGCACGTTGTCGAAGTTCTCAGTCACAAACGAAGTGACGAGCTTGTCCTCCTGCTCAGTCAGTCGCTGAGCCTCGGCGTTGATGCGACTGTTTACGACGTTCATGTCCGAACCGTCCATAATGGCGCGGTCGTGCATGTGTACGAGTTCCGCCTCCTGATTCTTCAGCTGGTTGTAGCGGTTGAAGAACTTGAACAGCTCGTCGTTGAGCGGAGTGCCGCTGACTGTTTGCTGAGTATTGTCTATTTTGATAGTGATGTCACCCTTTTCGAGCACGAGAGGCAGTACGCTTTCATCATCCATGAAAATATTGGCCATACATATAGAGTCGAACGATCCGTTGAAGTGGAACTGTCCGTGCACTACGTCGCACGAGTCGATAGTCTTGAAATCGTTGTCATGTAGAACCTTCAGATAGAGCATGCGTCCGTCGAGTGTAGAAACGTTTGACGATCCCTGGATGTTATAAGAATTGCCGCATGACGCTAACGCCATGATTGTGATAAAAGCGTAAAGTATTTTACTCATAAAATGTGGTTACTTGTAAATTTGTATAAAGACAAAGGTAATATGTATTATTTGAATAAAAGACGTTTTTGCCGAGTTTTAAGTTAAGATTATTCTTATTTAGATTTTTTTCGACACGCCTAATACATCTTCCTACTGAGCGTTGGTAGTGTTTTCTTCCTTCTTCAGGCAACTGCTGATGCGGTGCATAGTGTACATTTCGAGAATTGCAGCCACGAGCAACAGCAACACCCACTTGTTGTAAACCACCTCAATGTAAGTGGTATAGTTGGTGAATGTATCGCGAAGGAACTGGAAAGCGGTGTCTACCATAAGTAGTCCGGAGAACACGAACAATATGTCGGCAAGCGTCATGATACGCTTCAGACGCTTGATGGTGGGGTTGTTGCCCTCATAAATCTCGCTCACCTGCATCCAGGCGAACAACAGTGCACCTACAAGATAAATCCAGCAAGCCACCTCGCGTGCATACATGAACGCAAAACATCCTGCTCCTAAAACCATAAGTATGCCGCCAACAAGGAACAGCATACTCTGTACTCTACTCATTTGTTTCATTATTGTCGGTTTGTGGTTTTTTATCGTCACTCAATACATAAATATCCTCGTCGTCGGTCTTCATGAAATAGCGTTCGCGCGCAATCTTCTGATAAGCCCCCGGCACATGGTTAAGCTCCCTGAGCTTGCGCATGTCGTCCTCGTTCTGGGCGTTGTACTTGTCGATTTGCTGGCGAAGGTCGCTTATCTGCATCTCCAACTGGACACGATGCATAAAGCTGTTTTCATCGACAAAGCCTACGAGTATAATTCCGGCGATGATGACAATAGCATATTTGTAGTGGCCCACAAGAGCCATTATAAGTTTAAGACGACCCATTGTTATTTAATTTGTATGCAAACTTACTCATAATTTTCCGTATTCATACACGAAAATAGAATTTTTTATAGTAAGTTTGCAGTTGATTATCATCATCGCACATTATATAATATGGAAGAATATATAGTTTCAGCACGCAAATACCGCCCGATGACGTTCGATTCGGTAGTTGGCCAGAAGGCTCTGACCACCACCCTAAAGAACGCCGTGAAGAGCGGAAAGCTGGCTCATGCCTATCTGTTCTGCGGACCGCGCGGCGTGGGCAAGACCACTTGCGCACGCATCTTTGCCAAAGCCATCAACTGCATGAACCCCACTGCTGAGGGCGAGGCATGCGGCGAGTGCGAGAGCTGCAAGGCGTTTGCCGAACAGCGCTCGTACAACATCTTCGAGCTTGACGCCGCCAGCAACAACTCGGTGGAGCATATCAAGTCGCTCATGGAGCAGACACGCATTCCGCCGCAGGTGGGCAAGTACAAGGTTTTCATCATCGACGAGGTGCACATGCTGTCGTCTGCCGCCTTCAACGCTTTCCTCAAGACGCTTGAAGAGCCGCCGGCACACGTCATCTTCATCCTCGCCACCACCGAGAAGCACAAGATTCTGCCTACAATCCTGTCGCGCTGCCAGATATACGACTTCGAGCGAATGACCGTGGAGAACACCATATCGCACCTGAAGAACGTGGCACAGAAGGAGGGCATCACATACGAAGAGGAAGCTCTGGCTATAATAGCCGAGAAAGCCGACGGCGGTATGCGCGACGCTCTGTCGATATTCGACCAGGCGGCGAGTTTCTGCCAGGGCAACATCACCTACGCCAAGGTGATTGAAGACCTCAACGAGCTGGATGCCGACAACTACTTCCGCATGGTTGACTTGGCGCTTGAGAACAAGGTGAGCGACATAATGGTGCTGCTCAACAGCATCATAGAGAAGGGTTTTGACGGGGGCAACCTCATCAACGGACTGGCGTCGCACGTACGCAACGTGCTCATGGCTAAGGACGAGAGCACTCTGAAACTGCTCGACGCAAGCCAGCAGCAGGTGCAGAAGTATGCCGACCAGGCGCAGCGATGCCCCACGAAGTTCCTGTATCAGACACTGAAGCTGACCAATCAGTGCGACCTGTCCTACAGACAGAGCAGCAACAAGCGACTGCTCGTTGAGCTGACACTCATACAGGTGGCTCAGCTGACGCAGCCCGAGGATGCTGCCGATGGCGCGGGGCGTAGCCCCAAAAGTCTGAAATCCCTGTTCAAGCACTTAACGATGAACCGGAATGCAGCGGCTCGGCAGGTGGCCGCTCCGGAGAATAACGCCGCTCTGGCTGCTGCCATGGGCGCTGCCTCGGCACACATCACACAATCGGGAGCTGCCACGGCAGCCGCTACGACTACGGCTTCAGCCCCTACGGCAGCACCCAAACGCCCAGCCATGAAGCTGTCGAGCCTCGGCATCACATTCCAAAGCCTTCAGCAGAAGCAGCAAACGGAGAAGAAGCAGGAGGCGGAAATAACCAACAAGGACGAGAATGAGGAGTTCAACCAGGACTTCCTCGAACTGCAATGGCTGTCGATGTGCAACCGCATGCCGCAGAAGATGATTAGTCTTGCCTCACGAATGAAGAACATGAGGCCACGCATAGCAGAATTTCCTGCCATCGAGATAATCGTCGACAACCAGATGCTGCTCGACCAAGTGGATACCATAAAGGGACGAATACGTGCCACCATGGCAAAGGCTCTGCACAACGGCAATATAACGCTCACACTCAGACTGGCTAAAGCCGAGGAGATAAGCAAGAAACTCACCAAGAAGGAGGTGTTCGACGAACTGATGAAGCAGAAGGAAGTGCGCTCGTTCGTCGAAGCTATGGGGTTGGAGCTGACATAAGCCAGCAATCGAAGCTGACATAACAACGAACCATTCGTAACAAAACAAAACATCATATAAATGAAGACATTGAAAAGATTTCTGCCAGACATTCTGGTAGTATTGCTGTTTGCCGTCATCGCATTTGCCTACTTCTTCCCGGCAGATACCGAAGGCCGCATTCTCTATCGCCACGACTCGTCGGCTGGACGAGGCTCAGGTCAGGAGCTGACCGAGTATTATCAGCGCACCGGCGAGCGCACCCGTTGGACCAACTCGCTCTTTAGTGGAATGCCTACCTATCAGATGGCACCGTCGTACGACAGCCAGCAGGTTCTGAACGAGGTGGGCAAGTTCTATCATCTGTGGCTGCCCGAGAACGTTTGGTATGTGTTTGCATACCTTCTTGGCTTCTATATCCTATTACGCGCATTCGACTTCCGTCGTGAGCTGGCTGTACTCGGCTCAATAATATGGGCGTTCAGCAGCTACTTCTTCATCATCATCGCTGCCGGACACATCTGGAAGGTGATAGCCCTGGCTTATCTGCCGCCTATGATAGCAGGTATTGTGCTGGCTTATCGTGGCAAATACGTGTGGGGATTTGTCATCACGGCACTGTTCACGGCGCTTGAGATACAAGCCAACCACGTGCAGATGACCTATTATTATCTGTTCATCATCGCCTTCATGGTGCTGGCTTATCTGTGGGATGCCGTTCGCAATCATCGTCTGGCACAGTTTGGCAAGGCTACGGGCGTGTGCTTTGTGGCAGCCGCACTGGGCGTTGTCATCAACCTCTCCAACCTCTATCACACCTGGCAGTACACCCAGGAGTCGATGCGAGGAAAGAGCGAACTGGTGAAGAAGAACTCAGCCAACCAGACAAGCAGCGGTCTCGACCGCGACTACATCACACAGTGGAGCTATGGCATCGACGAGACATGGACACTGCTCGTGCCTAACACCAAGGGCGGAGCGTCAATGCCGCTTGCCATGAACGAGAAGGCTATGGAGAAAGCCGACCCGCAGTTCTATCAGATTTATCAACAGTTGGGACAGTACTGGGGCAACCAGCCCGGCACAAGCGGACCGGTATACGTGGGCGCTTTCGTACTGATGCTGTTCGTACTGGGTCTGTTCATCGTGAAAGGACCTATGAAGTGGGCGCTGTTCCTTGCCACCGGTCTGTCGATACTGCTTTCGTGGGGCCACAACTTCATGTGGTTTACCGACCTATTCCTCGACTATGTACCCATGTATGCCAAGTTCCGAACGGTGGCTTCGATACTCGTAATTGCCGAGTTCACCATTCCTTTGCTGGCAATGTTGGCACTTAAGAAGATATTCGACACTCCCGACTTCTTCACACAGAAGATACGCATATACCTCGGCACGTCGAAACATCCTATCATTGCGCACAACACGACCAACATGTTTTGGTTGTGGGTGAGCTTCATAGCTACGGGTGGCATGGCGTTGCTGTTTGCCATCATGCCGTCGATATTCTTCCCCGACTATGTTTCGGCTTCAGAGCTGGAGGCAATGAAGCAGATTCCGTCGGAATATCTTGGTCCGTTGCTCAGCAATCTGCAGGAGATACGCATCTCGATATTCACCGCCGACTGCTGGCGCACATTCTTCGTCATCGTGCTCGGCACCGCTGTGCTGTTGCTGCTGCGCATGAAGAAGATACAGCCCAAGTATGCTGTGGGTGCCATCATCGTGCTCTGCCTCGTTGATATGTGGCAGGTCAACAAGCGTTATCTCAACGACGGCATGTTCGTAGAGCGTAGCGTGCGCGAGACTCCGCAACAGGAGACAGCCACCGACCGCCAGATCATGCAGGACAAAGCGCCCGATTATCGTGTGCTTAACCTCGCTTCGAACACGTTCAACGAAAACGAGACTTCTTACTATCACAAGTCTATCGGCGGATACCACGCTGCCAAGCTGCGCCGCTATCAGGAAATGATCGACCAGTATATCGGTAAGGAGATGCGCGACATGCAGGGTGCCATCGTCAACGCACAAGGCGACATGACCCGTGTGGCTGGCGACTCAATCTATCCGGTGCTCAACATGCTCAACACCAAGTACGTAATCCTGCCGCTGCAGGGCGGACAGACAGCTCCGCTGCTCAATCCGTACGCCTTCGGCAACGCATGGTTTGTAGACCGTATAAGCTATGTTGACAATGCCAACGCCGAGATTGATGCCGTAGGAAAGCTCAATCTGCGCCACGAGGCTGTAGCCGACAGCAAGTTTAAGGATGTTCTGGGCGAGCCTGTAGCACAACAGTCAAATGCCGTAGTGACTCTGAAGAAGTATGAGCCTAACGAGCTGACATACACAGTAGAGTCGCAGAAGGGTGGCATCGTAGTGTTCTCGGAGGTTTACTATCCCGGATGGACAGCCACTGTCGACGGCACAGACACTCCAGTAGGCCGTGTCAACTACATCCTTAGAGCCATCAACGTCAAGCCAGGCAAGCACACCGTAGTGCTGACATTCAAGCCTGCATCGGTGAAGAACACCGAAACAGCTGCTTACGTGGCTTATCTGTTGCTCGTACTGGCTATCGCCGCAGGCGTATTCTTCGAAATGAAGAGACGCAAGAATGAAACAAACGAACTGAAGAAATAACAATATGGAGTTTCGTACACCAGTAAACATTACGCTCGCGCCGTTCGCTATCGAACCGCGCGAGCGTATGCTTTTTGTAGGCTCTTGCTTTGCCGACAACATAGGACGGCGATTTGTGGAGGACAAGTTTCGCGCTACGGTCAATCCATACGGCGTGATGTACAATCCGGCAAGCATCATGCACACCGTGAAGCGATGGACCGATGAGCTTGTTGCAACCGATGAAGCCCCTCAGACGGCTGTGTTCACGCTCGGCACCAACCATGTCTACATCCTCAACGAGACGGGCGAGATAGTGGACAATTGCCGGAAGCGTCCACAGCGGTTGTTCACCGAGCGCGAGCTGAGCGTTGACGAGTGTGCCGACTATCTGCGTGAGGCAATTGCCACACTCCAGAAGATTAATCCTTCGGTTCGTATCATCATCACCGTAAGCCCCATCCGCTACGCCAAATACGGATTTCACGGCAGTCAGCTGTCGAAGGCAACGCTGCTTTTGGCTGCCGACAAGTTGACAAAGGAGATGGACAACGTGGTGTATTTCCCTGCCTACGAGATTGTCAACGACGAATTGCGCGACTACCGTTTCTATCGTGAAGACATGCTCCACCCTACCGACCAGGCTGTGGAATACATCTGGCAGCGCTTCGGCGAAACTTTCTTCTCCAAGCAAACACGCAAGTTTCTCGAAGAGTGGCGCCCGATAAAGGCAGCACTTGCCCACCGACCGTTCAATCCGGAAGCCGAAGAATACAAGAAGTTCTTGGAAAAGGCTAAGGAAGGGGAAAGGGAGTTGATGGAGAGATATAAGTGAAAAGCTCAAAAGCCCAACAAAGCCCTACCCCCGGCCCCTCCCCCGTAGGGAGGGGAGTAATATGATTTGTTTGCTATGGAAGGATAAAAACAGTAGCGGAGGTCTCCGGCCTCCGCTACTCGTTTTCTTGCGCAGGGTATGGCGAGGACGCCATACCCTCCTATATAAGTTTACAAAGCATACCACTCCCCTCCCTACGGGGGAGGGGCTGGGGATGGGGCTTTGTTGGGTTTCGATATCTTACAACCCTATCCTCACGCTTCCGCCTGCCATAATCCACAGACCCGGCTGGCGCACAGCACCGAGGTCGTAGTATCTGTGGCATGTTATGTTGTCGGCCTTAACGTAAAGGCTGTACGACGGAGCGGTCCACATCAGTTTTACGTCGACCTTGGTATAAGGCGAATAGTTGTTCATGCGCTCCTGCCAACGTACTGCCCACGATGCCGACAGACAACTCCAGATGCGGTGGTCGAGCTGGAATGTGGCCTTATGACGCAAGTATTCAAGAGCATAGAGCGAGCCGAATATCTCGCGGTCGGTCTCGTGCTTCTGATGGATGAAGGCATAGCCAGCCTTGATGCGTGTGATGAACGAACCTGGGATGAGCTCGTCCATATTGAGCGTAACGTCAGCCGAATAGCCCATATTGTCGAGTTTGCCTATGTTCATAGCCTGATACTTACGACTCTCGGCTGTAGGATAAACCCAGTCGATGATGTTCTTGCCCTCTGAGTAGAATCCGCTCAGCACAGCCTCAACGCCACGTGTGCGGTAGCGAGTACCAATCTTGAAGGTAGAGTTGCGCTCTGGGCTGAGGTTGGGATCGCCCTGCTGTGCCGAGTTTGAAGTATAGAGGTCGGTGAATGTGGGCACACGCAGCGCCTTGTTCCACGATGCGTAGAACTTCCAGTTGTCGCTCGGACGATAAGAGATGTCTACACCCGGATAGAAACGAAAACGGTTGTCGAGACCAGTATTGCGGTTGGCAAGCACGCCAGCCGACATGGTGAACCCACCGAGTATTACGTTATGCTCAAGGAAGACGCTCGTGTTGGTGCGGTCGCCACGATGGTCGTAGTGGCGGTCGGAACCATGTATGGCAGTCCACTCGCTCTCGTCGAGCAACGTTCCGTATGCAGTACTGAGGATGTGCTCCTTGCGCAGGTCGACGCCAACGGCAGTCTTACCCAGTAACCACGAGGCATGGGCGTTGAGAGCGGCTCCATATACGTCCATACGGTGATAGTTCTCGCCGTTCTGTGCTCCTTCCTTGCCGCGAGTGAGCTGATAATGGTCTACATCGCGGTGCCAATATACCGAAGGCGAGAACACCAGACGCTCGTCGGCAAACGGACGTACGTCTGCAAGAGCCGATGCCATGAAGCGGCGTGTTGCCTCCCACTGGTTGTTGAAGCGGGCGCTGTAGAATGTAGATGCGCCATAATCCTGCGACGACAGACCGCCCTGCCACGACAGATTGACGTAGCGCGACTCCAAAGCTCCCATATAATACATGCGACGGCGCTTGAAATCGCTGTTGGCTGTACCACCGTCGCTCTGCGTATAGCCTCCGCTGAGCTGCTGGCTTACGTTACCGGTGCGAAGACTCAAACCAGCATCGCCACCGAATGTGCCGAACGAGCCTCCTTCGGCCGACACACGCACACTACTCTCCTTGTCGGTGCGCGTCACGATGTTGATGGCGCCATTGAACGCCGACGAACCGAACACACGTGCCGAAGCACCCTCGAGAACCTCGATGCGCTCAATGTCAGAAAGAGAAACTGGGAAATCGGCTGCATTATGGCCGGTTTGCGGGCTTGACATGTTCACTCCATTCAATAGAATGGTAATCTGGTCGAACGTGCCGCCATTGATGCTGATGTCCGTCTGTACACCAAAGCCACCGCGCTGACGGACATCTACGCCCGTGGCTAACTTAAGAATGTCGTTGATACTTGACGCCTCCGCACGCTGAATGTCGTCGCGCGAGATGACAGTCACAATCTTTGCCGACTGCAACGCAGTGAGCGGAGCACGCGAACCGGTGACAAGCACCTCGTCGAGCTTCACCTCCTGACGGCCAAGTGAGTCGGCAGCCATTGCTGTAGCAGCAGGCTTAGTGCTGATTCCGTCTGCCTTGGCATAGGTCAAAGTTGCTACACTAAGGGTGCAGATGAGCACCTCACGTCCGATACAGCTGAACAGAGCATAGCTACGGCGCGAGAAATGCTTGAAGCGCAGAGCCTGTCTGTCGTTAAATCTGTGTCTGTACATAGATTTTTTTAGATGAATTAATTAATAAAAATGAATAAAATAATACAGGGGCGTATATTTTAAAAACTCGCACTACCAATCACTGGCAGTGCGAGTTGTCGTTGCAGCGCTGTGCAACTTATCATTGTTTAATTGTATATATTAATACCATTTCTTACTTCTCAGCATCGATAGCCTTAATCTTCTGGCGAACCAGTTCGAGGTCGTCGCGGAGCTTCTGCACCTTGCGATTCATCTCGTCGATAAGGCTGTTGCCCTTCTTAGAGCTTGCATTGAGGAAACCGAGGTTGTTCTCGTAGGTCTGAATCTCCTGCTTGAGCTGGTCGAAACGACGCATCAGGCGTGAGCGCTCTGAGCCCAAAGCCTCCTCGCCACGCTTAGCCATGTTCTTGATGTTCGACTTGAAGTCGTCAAGACGGCGGCGCTTTGTAGAGATATTCAGCTGACGATAGATTACGTCGAGCACCTCATGATACTCGGCATAAAGAGTGTCCTTCTCCTTGAAGGGCACGTGGCCTACCTTATTATATTCGTCGACGAGAGCCTGAACCTGATCCTTTGTGGCATCAGCACCAAGACCCTTGAGCTGAGCTATGAGCTCACGCTTCTTGTCGAGATTGGCACGTTCTTCGCCACGTGTGCCTGCATTGGCAGCCTTGCGTGCCTCGAAGAACTTGTTGCAAGCACCGAGGAACTCATTCCAGAGCTGGTCGCCGAGCTTCTTGGGCACCTGGCCTACGGTCTTCCACTCCTTCTGGAGGGCGATGAGCTTGTCGCTTGTCGACTTCCAGTCAGTGCTCTCAGCCAGAGCCTTAGCCTTCTCAACGAGAGCCTTCTTGCGCTCTATGTTGTCGGCATAGGCAGCCTTGAGCTGCTTGAAGAACTCAGTCTTGCGTCCGAAGAAGTCGTCGCAGGCAGCGCGGAAACGCTCGAATATCTTGACGTTCATCTTCTGCGGTGCAAAACCTATGGTCTTCCACTCGTTCTGTATTTCGATTATCTCCTTAGAGTGCTTCTCCCAGTCGGCAGCGCCCTTGTTTTCGAGCTTGCCAATCTCCTCTACCTTCTCGCAGAGGGCTGTCTTGCGTGCAAGATTCTCCTCCTCGCCAGCGCGAAGGTCCTCGAAGTGCTGCTGATGACGCTTGTTGATGACGGTAGATGCAGCCTTGAAGCGGGTCCATATCTGCTCGCGCAACTCCTTGGCAACGGGGCCTGTCTCGCGATATTGCTGATGGAGTTCCTGCAACTGGTGGAACGCGCTGATTACGTCCTCCTCGTCGGCAAGCTTCTCTGCAGCCTCACACAGCTTGGTCTTTATCTCAAGATTCTTCTTGAAATCGTACTCGCGAGCCTCAGAGTTGAGCTTCAGCAGGTCGTAATACTGCTCAACGTAGAGCTGATAGTTGCGCCACAGCTCGCTGGCTTTATCTGCCGGCACAGCCTTGATGTCCTTCCACTCCTGCTGCAGTTCCTTAAACTCGTTGTACGACTTGTTGGCTTCATCGGGCGATGTAGCCATAGCCTTGATACGTTCGATAATGGCGAGTTTCTTCTCAAGGTTAGCCTGCTTCTCAGCTTCCTGCTCCAGGAACACCTTTGCACGTTTTTCGCGCACTACAGCCATTTGCTCCTTGAATGTTTCTTCGTCTTCGTCGGGCACAATCTGGTATGTTGTGGGATCGCCACCGCCCTCGATGTATTCCTTCAGACGTGCTTCGCGCTCGGCGATGTGCAACTTGTAGAATACAGTCTTAAGTAGGTCGATCTCATCTTTGTCAGGATTGTCGTCGCTCTGTGCAATCTGCTTCAGGCGTTCTACAACCTCCTGCTTTGTCTTGTATACCTTGGTGTTAGCCACCGGCTGTTCGGCGGGAGTGTCTACGTTCTGAACTTCAGCTACGTTCTCCACATTCGCCACTTCTTGTGTACCTTGATTCAAGGCCTTCTCTTGAGAGTCCATCATTTCACTGTTTTAAGTTTATGATAAGGGTAATTCAAATTCTCACCATGCCAAGGCTTTGCCAAGGCATGATTTTCATATACATATATATTTATATAGAGTGCAAACTTAAATAAAAAAAACCGAAAAGCGACAAAAAAGTATGATTTTTTTGTATTTAAAGCAAAAAAGGAGGCTATGACGCGGTGTCATAACCCCCTGTATGTCTTACTTTAGTAGCCTAAAGGCTTACTTCAGTACCTCGATTGCACGCTGCAAACGCTTGATTGTCTCTTCCTTGCCGAGGAAAGCCGAGATGTCGAACATGCCCGGACCCTTGCCAATACCTACAAGAGCAAGGCGGAAGGCGTTCATCACGTCGCCCAGCTTGTAGCCCTTGTCCTCAACCCACTTCATCACGACGGGTTCCTGACCCTCGATAGAGAAGTCGTCGATGCCCTGGAGCACTTCTGCCAACTCGCCCATCACCTTGGCTGAGTCTTCCTTCCAGCGCTTCTTCACGGTCTTCTGGTCGTACTCTGTAGGAGCGATGAAGAAGAACGAGCACAGAGGCCAAAGCTCCTTGACGAAGCTCACACGATCCTTCATCATAGCCACTACCTGTGTGATGCGCTCCATCGACTCGTCAACGCCGTTGTTGGCTACGATAGGTGCGAAGAGGTCGGCAATCTCCTCGTTCGACTTGCGCAGTATATACTCGTGGTTGAACCAGATGCCCTTCTGATAGTCGAACTTGGCACCCGACTTAGAGCACTTGTGGATGTCGAACTGCTCAACAAGCTCGTCGAGCGAGAACATCTCCTGCTCTGTACCGGGATTCCAGCCCAGCAGGGCGAGGAAGTTGACAACAGCCTCGGGGAAGTAGCCGCTTTCGCGATAGCCCGAAGAGATGTCGCCGGTCTTGGGGTCGTGCCACTCAAGCGGGAATACGGGGAAACCGAGACGGTCGCCGTCGCGCTTCGAGAGCTTGCCCTTGCCCTCCGGCTTGAGCAGAAGCGGCAGGTGGGCGAATGTAGGCATAGTGTCTTCCCATCCGAAAGCACGATAAAGCAGAACGTGAAGCGGTGCGCTGGGCAACCACTCCTCGCCACGTATCACGTGAGTAATCTCCATAAGGTGGTCGTCGACGATGTTTGCCAAGTGATAGGTAGGCAGCTCGTCGGCACTCTTGTAGAGCACCTTGTCGTCGAGAATGTCGCTCTTTATCTTCACGTCACCACGAATCATGTCGTCGACATGCACCTCGATGCCCGGCTCAACCATGAAGCGAACCACATACTGCTCGCCGTCGTTGATGCGACGCTCCACTTCCTCCTTCGAGAGAGTGAGCGAGTTGGTCATCTGCATACGTGTCTTGGCGTCGTACTGGAAGTTCTGAATCTCAGCACGCTTTGCCTCAAGCTGCTCGGGCGTATCGAAAGCGATGTAAGCCTTGCCGTCGGCAAGAAGCTGGTCGACATATTTCTTATATATGGCGCGACGCTCGCTCTGACGATACGGGCCGTGGTTGCCACCGAACGACACTCCCTCGTCAAACTTGATACCGAGCCAACGGAACGACTCGATAATATAGTCTTCGGCCCCCGGCACAAAGCGGTGCGAGTCGGTATCCTCGATACGGAACACCAGGTCGCCGCCGTGCTGACGGGCGAATAGATAGTTATACAATGCTGTACGCACACCACCGATGTGCAAAGGTCCTGTTGGACTTGGCGCGAAGCGCACCCTTACTTTTCTATCTGACATATTATAGTATGTTATTTATTTTTGTGTACAAAGGTAGTAAGTTTTTCTCAATTTAGACATTTTTTTTGTAATATTGCAGTCCAAACCCATAATAAGACTATATATGTATAGAATTGAGAAGAGCAGAAAACATTTCTGGCGCAATATGTTCACACGTATGGCGCTGGTATTGGTGACTGTGGCTGTAATCGTGTGGTCGCTGCCCCGCAATGAGAGCCAGCGATTCAGATACGACGTAGGCAAGCCGTGGATGTACGGCTCGTTCATAGCCAAGTTCGACTTCCCTATCTACAAGACCGACGAGACCATCAAGGCCCAAGAAGACTCGCTGCTGCAGACCTACCAGCCCTACTACAACTACGACAAGACGGTGGAGAAGAAGCAGGTGAACAAGTTCCTCTCCGACTTCCACGACGGCATTCCCGGACTGCCACATCAGTACATCGACATCATAGCCAAACAGCTGCACCGACTGTATCAGACGGGCATCATGGACACGCCCGAATACAACGAGATATACCGCGACTCCACTTCGCTGGTGCGCGTCGTCATAGGCAACAACGCACAGACCATGCCGCTCGACGAAATCTACTCTACGCTGTCGGCTTACGAGCAGATATTCCTCGACGACGTGGTTGCCCAGCAACGCCCCCTGCTGCAACGCTGCAATCTGAACAACTACATCGAGCCTAACCTTATATATGACAAGGAACGCTCGCTGACCGAACGCAACGACCTCCTGTCATCCATACCGCCTGCCAGCGGCATGGTAATGAGCGGACAGAAGGTGATTGACCGTGGCGACATTGTCGACGAATACACCTACCGTGTGCTCAACTCGTTCGAGCGTGAGATAAAACGCCGGTCGGCTACGCAAAACGAGATAACGAGCACCATCATCGGACAGATTATACTTGTGACCTTTATGGTGACGCTATTCACCATATACCTCGCACTGTTCCGTCGCGACTACTTCAACAAGCCGCGCTCCATCGCCATGCTCTACTCGCTCATTACGTTCTTCCCTGTGATAGTGGCTATAATGATGCGCCACAACTTCATGAGCGTCTACATAGTGCCCTTCGCCATGGTTCCGATGTTTGTGCGTGTGTTTATGGACTCGCGCACGGCATTCATCTCGCACGTCACGATGCTGCTTATATGCACCATCGCCGTGAGATACCAGTACGAATTCATCATCATTCAGATTGTAGCGGGCTTGATAGCCATCTACTCGCTGCGCGAACTGACACGCCGCGCTCAGGTGTTCAAGACGGGAATACTCGTGGCTATGGGCAGCGCACTGGTGTATCTGGCGCTGCAGATGATACAAGACAACGACTTCACCATCATGGACCACGACATGTACTACCACTTCGTGGTGAACGGTGTGCTGCTGTTGCTCGCCTATCCGCTGATGTACATCGTCGAGAAGATGTTCGGATTCGTGTCGAGCGTAACGCTGTTTGAGCTGTCAAACACCAACCGCGGACTGCTGCGCAACCTCTCGGAGATTGCTCCGGGCACATTCCAGCACTCCATCACTGTAGGTAATCTGGCTGCTGAGATAGCCAATAAAATCGGTGCCAACTCACTACTCGTGCGTACCGGTGCGCTGTATCACGACATCGGCAAAATGGCTGACCCCGTCTTCTTCACCGAGAATCAGGCTGGTGTCAACCCGCACGACCACCTCGACTACAAGGAGAGCGCACGCATCATCATCAATCACGTAACCGAGGGCGTAAAAATGGCTGAGCGTGAGAATCTGCCCACCATCATACGCGACTTCATCGTGACCCACCACGGCACGGGCATGACCAAGTTCTTCTACATTAAATATAAGAACGAGCATCCCGACGAAGATATTGACCCGAAACCGTTTGAATATCCGGGCCCCAACCCGTTCACACGCGAGCAGGCAATCCTAATGATTGCCGACGGCGTGGAGGCTGCTTCGCGCTCAATAGCAGAATATACAGAGGAGAACATCGCCACACTGGTAAACAAAATCATCGACAGCGACGTTGCCGACGGCTACTTCAAGGACTGCCCAATCACATTCCGCGACATAGCCCTCGCCAAAGTCGTACTCATCGAACGCCTCAAAGCAATATACCACACACGTATATCGTATCCAGAGGCTAAGAAGTAAAGACTTAATAAAACTATAAAAAATAGGAAGAAACAGCTCTTTGCATTTTGTTGAAGTGCCGAAAATGTGTAAATCTACACAAAAGAGAAACCAAAAATGTGTAAAACTTCACATTTTCGGCACTTAAACAGATTTTTATTCAGGTTTGTGGCTAAAATAGCCTATAAAATCATTAAAGGTTTGCATAACAATTATCAGCCTCTTTACGTGCCTTTAAAAACTCTTCTTGAACTCTTTTCTCCAATTCTCGTTTCCGCTGATTCATACGACGCAAAGCGGCTATAGCCTCCTCGCGACTATTGTACTTTACTGGTTCGTATTTCATATTCATAGTTCATTTATTATTGTTCGCAGCAAAGCTACAAAAAAGTTTCATTATTAGCAAGTTATTGAACGAATAAAATAAAAGACGGCATGCAAATATTGTACAAGCAGTAAAAAAGTGTTACAAAACGAAAATTGATTCTAGAGATTTCTGAGGCGGTTTTTATCGGTTTTTCGACGTAAAATGCCACACCAAAATCCATTCAAGGCTTCTTTGCATTGCAAAAGGACTACAGTTGAAGTGTAAAAGGACTACAGTTGCAATGCAAACAAGGCTAAAATGAAAGGCAAAAGTGGTCGTTTTGCAATAAAAGGGAGTGTTTTTTACGTTGATAGCATTGCCGATTTTCAACACTAACGTAGCAACACAGTGATTTTCAACAACATATCTCAAATTGCTCAAAACTCGAGAATTTCGAGCTAAAGATTTCCTTGTGCGCTCAACTCATAGTTTTCAAAAGTAAAAATGCAAATATTGTGTTGAGAGGACATAAAAAAACGGCAATCACACGATAAACTAATATCAATGCGATTGCCGATAACCACTTGCCGAAACTTTAAGTTATATGGCCTATTTTAAGCAAATTATATGATGAGACTTAGAAGTTGATGTCCAGTCCTACTCCAAACACATTGTTGTTACGAGTGAAGTCGGCTGAATAGTTGCCCTTCTGTGTCTTCATTGTGTCGTAGAATGTGTGGAAGTAGGCTACTTGCAGATCCATCTTCTTTGAGAGGTGGACTACGCCACCTACACCTACCGAGTTTGAGCTGACAACGAACGACTTGTCGTCCATGTAGTCGTCGGTCATGCCGTAGCTTGTGCGCTGCCAGCCGGTGCTTACGGTGAACTTCTTGTTGAGATCGTACTCTACACCTGCGCTGTATTCGAGAGTTCCGCGGTCGAGCTTCTTCTGACGGTTGTTGTAAGAAGTAGCGTGCTTGTCGTCAAACCAGTGGAAACCTACGTTGATACGCAACTCGTCGATTGGCTTATAGCCTACACCTACTGTGAGAAGAGAAGGAATGTCGCCCTCAATCTTCTTTCCGTCCTCGTATTCTCCGATTGCTTCACCAAGCTCTGAATCAAATTTCTGCTTGAGACCAACCATTGTTGCCTGTACTGAAGTATTACCCAGCACTTCAGCAGTCTTCTGCTGGGCAGCCGCAGCAGCTGCTTCAGCTCCCATACCCATGCCAACAAACTTGTTGGTAAGAATACCATTCATCTGTGTGGCAAGGTTGCTTGGAAGGTTACCGATTGACGGAGACTGGTTTACCGACTTGTTCTTAAGACGCATACGGGTCTTAAACTCATACTTAGCCGAGAAGTTCCAGCGGCCTGTCTTAAAGTCTACGCCAATCATCGGAGTAAATCCGAGACCAGTCTGGTCGCAGCTAAGCTCAATGTCAGCAGCAGTTGTCTTGGTGGGGTCGAGCACCTGATAGAGGGGCATGTTGCCTACCTTGATGTCGCGTACATATCCATAGTAACTGCACAATGCATATACGGTACGCACACCGCCATATACTGAGAAGTTGTCGTTTACCTTATAAGCAGCACCAATCGAGATGCCGTAGTAGTACTGACGACCGTGCATATAGCTGTCGTAGGTGTAGTTGCCGGTCTTTCCAAAAGCCTGATCCGAAGTAAACATATTCGTATTTGGACCAAGAGCATTGTCTATTACGCCAGCAAGTCCGCATGCTCCCATTGCAGTCTCGCTCACAATCTTCTCAAACGAACCAAGTCCGTTGTCGAAAGTACACTTTCCACCGCCACCGGCAAGTGCCAGATTAGCCTGAAACGACCAGCGTCCTTTGTTGTAAGCATATTGAAGTGAGGGAATGACGGGGGCGAAAGCCTTACCCTTGAATGTACGTGGTGTGATAGGATTGTTCACGTTGTTGGTGAACAACTGGTAGTCGTTCTTGATTGAACGGTCCTGATAAGCCAACTGCCAGTTGAGCGAGAGGTGATGGCCCTGACCCAAGAAAGCAACGCCAGCCGGATTGAAGTATACACCGTCGATGCCGATTGAAGCCTCACGGCTCATCATACGGTTGAATGCTACGTTCTGATTGGTGTTTGTAAGTAGTCCTCCTGCAAACGAAAAGCTGCTTGAGGCAATCGCTGCTGTCAAGCAAACTGTTTTGATTTTGTTCATCTTAATTTAATTACCTTTAAAATATTGGTTGCAAAGGTAATCAGATTGTTCTATTCTTCCGTGCAAAAGAACACTTATTTAAGGTCTATTAACAGAAAAAGCATAAAACCTTGCACAAACAAAAGGTTTTGTGCAAGGTTTTGGGCTTAATTTATTGTCCATAATAGGAACGGCGAACTCCCGTTGCGACGTAAATATCATTATTCCCCTAAACAAACAATGATAATAATGCAAAGAAAAAAAATAAATAATAATAAATCGGTAGGCTTTCGATTAAAAAGTAGTAACTTTGCAAACGATAGAATTCAAATCAAAACACATATACAAGCAGTATGATTTTATTTTTCATGACTCCAAGCAAGAGCGTGATCGCTACAGAAGTGGATCACCAGCTCTCTCAAGATGAGATCAATGAACTGTGTTGGCTTTACGGCGGTGCTACACTCATAGAGGGTGAAACCGTCGAGGGCTTCTTCGTGGGCCCACGCCGCGAAATGATTACTCCATGGAGTACGAATGCCGTAGAGATAACTCAGAATATGAGCCTCCACGGCATTTCGCGTATTGAGGAGTACTTCCCCGTCGACTCTAAAGATGCCGACCATGACCCCATGCTTCAGCGCATGTATGAGGGCCTGAACCAGGACATCTTCACTGTCAACCACCAGCCTGAGCCTATCAAGCGCGTGGATAACATCGAGGAATACAACGAGCAGGAGGGTCTGGCTCTGTCGGCTGAGGAGATTGAATATCTCCATAAGATAGAGAAGGAATTGGGCCGTCCGCTTACCGACTCGGAAATATTCGGTTTCGCACAGATCAACTCTGAGCACTGCCGCCACAAGATTTTCGGCGGAACATTCATCATCGACGGCAAGGAAATGGAGTCGTCGCTGTTTGCAATGATCAAGCAGACCACCAAGGAGAACCCCAACAAGATTCTCTCTGCTTATAAAGATAATGTGGCTTTCGCACAGGGTCCGGTTGTAGAACAGTTCGCTCCGAAGGACCAGTCTACAAGCGACTACTTCCAGGTGAAGGACATCGAGAGCGTCATCTCGCTCAAGGCTGAGACTCACAACTTCCCTACTACCGTTGAGCCGTTCAACGGTGCCGCTACAGGTACGGGCGGTGAGATTCGCGACCGTATGGGTGGTGGCGTAGGTTCATGGCCTATCGCTGGTACAGCTGTGTACATGACATCTTACCCACGTCTTAAAGATGACGACAACCTGACACGCGATTGGGAGGACATCATGCCCGTTCGCAAGTGGCTTTATCAGACTCCTGAGCAGATTCTTATCAAGGCTTCGAACGGAGCAAGCGACTTCGGCAACAAGTTCGGACAACCTCTCATCACCGGTTCATTGCTCACTTTCGAGCATCAAGAGGGCAATGAGAAGTATGCTTACGACAAAGTGATCATGCTTGCAGGCGGTGTTGGCTACGGCACAAAGCGCGACTGCCTCAAGAAGGAGCCGCAGAAGGGCAACAAGGTTGTCGTTGTTGGTGGCGACAACTATCGCATCGGTCTCGGTGGCGGTTCGGTTTCGTCAGTAGACACTGGCCGTTACAGCAACGGTATCGAGCTGAACGCCGTTCAGCGTGCTAACCCTGAGATGCAGAAGCGTGCCTACAACCTCGTCCGCGCATTGTGCGAGGAGGATGTAAACCCGGTAGTAAGTATCCACGACCACGGTTCGGCTGGTCACCTCAACTGTCTCTCGGAGCTCGTAGAGGAGTGCGGTGGCGAGATTGACATGACCAAACTGCCTATCGGCGACAAGACTCTCTCGGCTAAGGAGATTATTGCCAACGAGAGCCAGGAGCGTATGGGCTTGCTCATCGACGAAAAACATATCGACCACGTACGTCGTATTGCAGAGCGCGAGCGTGCTCCGCTGTATGTAGTAGGCGAAACAACGGGCGACGCACACTTCTCATTCAAGCAGGGCGACGGCGTTAAGCCGTTCGACTTGGACGTTGCTCAGATGTTCGGTCACTCACCTAAGACCATCATGCGCGACGAAACTGTAGAGCGTCACTATAAGAATGCCGAGTATACTCACGAAGAAACATCAGAGAACGGTAAGGACGATGTACTCGACAAGTACGTCAGCCGCGTGCTGCAGCTTGAAGCTGTGGCATGTAAGGACTGGTTGACCAACAAGGTAGACCGTTCGGTAACGGGTAAGATTGCACGTCAGCAGTGCCAGGGTCAGATTCAGTTGCCTCTGTCAGACTGCGGCGTTGTGGCTCTCGACTATCGTGGAAAGAAGGGTATTGCTACCGCTTTGGGTCATGCACCGCAGGCTGGTTTGGCTTCACCTGAGGCTGGTTCGGTTCTATCTGTAGCCGAAGCTCTTACCAATATCGTTTGGGCTCCTCTTGCCGACGGCATGAACAGCCTTTCACTTTCAGCCAACTGGATGTGGCCATGTCGCTCGCAGAAGGGCGAGGACGCTCGTCTTTACAGCGCCGTTAAGGCTCTGAGCGAGTTCTGTCTGGCTCTGAAGGTTAACGTTCCGACTGGTAAGGACTCGCTGTCAATGAGCCAGCAGTATCCAAATGGAGAAAAAATCATCTCTCCGGGTACCGTTATCGTGAGCGCAGGTGGTGAGGTTTCTGACATCCGCAAGGTTGTTTCGCCAGTATTGGTTAACGATAAGAACTCTTCACTCTATCATATTGACTTCTCGTTCGACGAGCAGCGTCTTGGCGGCAGTGCCTTTGCACAGAGCCTCGGATTCGTTGGCGACGACGTTCCTACCGTAAAGAACCCCGAATACTTCGCCGACTGCTTCAACGCAGTTCAGGAAATGATCGAGAAGGGTTGGATTATGGCAGGTCACGACATCTCTGCCGGCGGTCTGATTACAACATTGCTCGAGATGTGCTTCGCCAATACAGAGGGCGGTATGCACGTCAATCTGCACAGCCTTGCAGGCAACGACATCATAAAGATGCTCCTTGCCGAGAACCCGGGCGTTGTCATCCAGGTTTCAGACAAGTACAAGGAGGAGTTCAAGGACTACATGGAGGAGAACGGAATCGGCTACGCCAAGATCGGTTATCCTACTCCTTCAGAGCGCACCATCGTCATCAAGAAGGACGAATACACTCATACCTTCGACATCGACGCTCTGCGCGACACATGGTACAAGACCTCTTACCTGCTCGACCGTGACCAAAGCTTCAACGGTTGTGCTGCAAAGCGCCGCGACAACTACAAGAAGCAGCCTGTTGAGATGAAGTTCCACGACTCGTTCAAGGGCTCACTCGAGAGCTACGGAATATCAGCCGGCCGTCGCACAGCGTCGGGCATCAAGGCCGCCATCATCCGTGAGAAGGGTACAAACGGCGAGCGTGAGATGGCTTACTCGCTCTATCTTGCTGGCTTCGACGTTAAGGACGTAATGATGACAGACCTCATCACCGGCCGCGAAACACTCGAAGACGTCAACATGATAGTATTCTGTGGTGGCTTCTCTAACTCCGACGTGCTTGGTTCGGCTAAGGGTTGGGCAGGTGCATTCCTCTTCAATCCGAAGGCAAAGGAGGCTCTCGACAAGTTCTATGCACGCAAGGACACCCTGTCATTGGGTATCTGCAACGGCTGCCAGCTTATGGTTGAGCTCAACCTTATCAATCCTGAGCACGAGCACCGCACACGTATGCTGCACAACAACTCGCACAAGTTTGAGAGCACATTCCTCGGTTTGGATATTCCGCAGAACAACAGCGTGATGTTCTCTTCACTCAGTGGCGACAAGCTCGGCATCTGGGTGGCTCACGGCGAGGGCAAGTTCTCATTGCCAGAGTCAGAGGACAAGTACAACGTTGTGGCTCGTTACAACTACGCAGAGTATCCTGGCAACCCGAACGGATCAGACTATAACGTAGCTGGTATATGTTCAGCCGACGGCCGTCATTTGGCAATGATGCCCCACTTGGAGCGCGCCATCTTCCCATGGCAGAACGCTTGGTATCCTGCCGAGCATCGTCAGGACGACGTTACACCTTGGATTGAGGCATTCGTCAATGCACGCAAGTGGATTGAGAACAATAAATAATTAATAAAGCCCCACTCCCAACCTCTCCCAAGTAGGGAGAGGAGGTGTGTCAAAATAGAAGTTATAGGAAGTTTGGGCTTTGCCCGTAGTTAACAGAAGTTAGCGGACATATGTATAGATTGCTGAAAACAAAGCATTTGTCTGTTAACTTCCATTCATCGTAGATGGATTAACTTCTTCTTAAATTCCTATAACTCCCATTTTGACACTTCCTCGTTGGGAGTGGGGCTTATTGTTTATGGAATGGTTTTTATATGTACATCAATTTATTCCGCATCTTTCTTAAAATAGGATTTTTCACTCTTGGTGGCGGTTATGCTATGATTCCACAGATAGAATCGGAGATTGTTGACCGTCATAAATGGATGGATCGCAAGGATTTTCTAGACCTTATAGCCGTGGCACAGACGTGTCCAGGAGCTTTGGCGGTGAACATGAGCGTGTATATAGGATACAAGCTGCGCAAGATGGGAGGTGCCATCTGCGCCACACTCGGCGTAGCACTGCCGTCGTTCGTGATAATATTGCTCATAGCCATGTTCTTCCATCAGTTCCAGGACAACGAAGTGGTACGCTCCGTATTCAACGGCATACGCCCGGCTGTAGTGGCATTGATATGCGCACCGGTGTTCAGCATGGGTCGTGCTGCCCGTATCTCATGGATAAACTGCTGGATTCCTATAGCCTGCGCATTGCTTATATGGCTGCTTGAGGTGAATCCGATATTTATTCTTACCGCAGCAGGAATGTGCGGATATTTGTATGGACTATTAATAAAACCAACCGAATGATATTTCTGAAACTCTTTTACACCTTCTTCAAAATCGGTCTGTTCGGATTTGGAGGTGGCTACGGAATGCTGTCGCTCATTCAGAGCGAGACGGTGACGCACAACGCGTGGATGACATCGGCTGAATTTGCCAACATTGTGGCAATAAGCCAGATGACCCCAGGCCCCATCGGCATCAATGCCGCTACCTATTGCGGCTACACTGCTGTACACAATGCCGCCATGGGCGAAACAATGGCTGTGCTTGGAAGCGCCACTGCCACACTGGCACTGGTATTGCCGTCGTTCATACTGATGATTCTGATTTGTCGTCTGTTCATGAAATACATGAACTCAATGGTGGTGCAAAACGTGATGTCGGGTCTGCGCCCGGCTGTAGTGGGGCTTATTGCCGCCGCCGCGTTGCTGTTAATGAACAGCGAAAATTTCTCGGCACCGTCAATAAACCCCTGGTATTTCGGCATCAGCCTTTATATTTTCACAGCTACACTCATTGGTACAATGGCGCTAAAAATCAACCCTATACGAATGATATGCTGGGCGGCGTTTGCCGGACTGATGCTGCTTTACTAAACTAATATTCCGCTTCGTTGACCAAATGCCAAGTTGTGAGATATGAAGCGCGTGTTATGTCCGTAAGCTTCGGATAGTTTATGGTCAACGCTTCGTCCGATGGCTGGTTGTAATGAGGCTGTCCGCCAGTGTGATACCACACGATGGGCACTCCCTTAAGATGGAACGACTGCTGGTCGCTGCCGCCAACGGGATTCTCCCAAGCACGATAGTCGGGTTCGAAAGTGCTGAACTGATATTTATTGACATCGTTCTTGAGCCACTCACCCAGTTTGGGATGAGCCGCAGTGAAGAAGTACATCAGATACCTGCTGCTTGTACCGCTGCCCACCATGTCGAAATTGAGATAGCCCTTCACCTTCGATATTTCTGCGAAATGGTCGGTGAAGTATTGCGAACCGAGCAATCCCTGCTCCTCACCGTCCCAGAAAGCGAACACTACAGTACGCTCGGGCTGAGCTCCACTCGCTACAAATGCCTTCATAATCTGCAACACGGCAGCAACGCCCGAAGCATTGTCATCGGCTCCATTGTATATCTTGTCGCCAGCGACGTCGTTGTACACGCCCTCATGGTCGAGATGTGCGCCCACCACAACATATTCGTCAGTCTTCTTGCCGGGCAACACAGCGAGCACATTGCTAAGCGCCATCGACTGATATACACCTTTCTTAATCTTGGCTATAGAGTCGGCATTGACATAGAAACGCACGCCGCGCTTGAGCTTCTGCACAGCGCAAGCCTCAAACGGCTGCTCGTACGAATCGCCCAACAGAGGCTTCAGTCCTGCCTGACGTATCTGCGAGATGATGTACTGCTTGGCTATACGCGAACCACGCTCGCCTGCACGGCGACCCTCAAGCAGGTCGTCGGCGAGGAAATACACGTGAGCACGTGCAGCATCCTCGGTGATAGAGCGCATACCGGCTTCAATCTGAGCCGTGAGATTCTTGTTCGCCTTTGCCGCATTCTTCTTTGCAGCAAAGGCATTAGTAGTCATGGCTGCCATAACGACAGCCGATGACATGATAACAGTTCTGATGTTCATCCTGATTATTAGCGTTTTGTTTGATTAGTATTCCATAGAGAAAGTCACACCACGTCGCATCATATCCTTAGCCAACGGGCTCATACGCTTGATGAACGACTCCCACGAACGGTTCTGCTGCTGGCTCCATCCTGCCTCAGCCAAGGCTATAGAGCGCGGATAAGCCTGATAGTATATGCGCTCGGGCGATGTGATGCACTCGCTCCAGAGCGTTCCGGCTACGCCGAAAAGATTGTTCTCTTCAAACTTCTTGTCGTGTCCCCAAGCCGGGTCGAGAGCGTATGTAGCCTTGAGCGAAGTTACGGGCATACCCCAGTTCACCTCAGGCATGTCGCCCTTAGCCATCGGATAGTCGAAGTAGCAGTGCTCGCCTGGGCAGAGCATGATGCGTGCGTTGTTCTCGACGGCAGCCTGCAGAGCCTTGTCGGTGAGTCCGTTGCGCCAAGCGAAGGTGACGCATCCAGGCTGAATCTTCTTGAAGTCGGTCTCGTACCAGAACATCGGAGTCTTGTGATAGGTGTCGCGCAGGAGTTCGATAACACGGTCGAACATATATCCCTGCAGCTTCCAGTTCTCCGAACGGTCGGTTGTTGTGATGCCGAGATTCTTCTTCAGAGCCTGGCATTTGGGGCAGTCGGTCCAGCAGTCGAGCGCCGGATTGCCAGCCTCATCGCCTCCGAGGTGGATATATTTAGACGGGAATATGTCGGCAATCTCCTTGAACACATTGCCCAAGAACTCGTATGTGAAGTCATTGCCGGGGCAAAGCAGCTCGTTGGAAACGCCGCATGTGGTGCGAATAGGAACCTGACGCTGATGACAAGTAAGTTCGGGGAACACGCTGATGGCTGCAACCTCATGTCCAGGCATCTCGATTTCGGGCACAATCTCAACATGATAGCGTGCGGCGAAGCTCACCAGGTCGCGCATTTGCTGCTGAGTGTAATATCCCTTGTACGGCATCTGCAGGTCGTCCTGGCCCCAACGCGATGAAGCCTGAGCCGTAAGCTGCGGATACTTCTTTATTTCGATGCGCCAAGCCTGGTCGTCTACGAGGTGCAGGTGCAATGCGTTGAGCTTGTAGCGAGCCATTTCGGGTATGAAAGCCTTCAGTTCGTCGAGCGGAATGAACGTACGTGCAGGGTCAACCATCAATTCGCGCACGTGAGTGCGAGGTGTATCCTTGACGGTGAGTTGCGGAATGGCGTCAACACACTCCTTGTTGCCCGAACCGAGAAGAATCTGGTCGAGAGTCATCAGTCCCCAGAACACGCCGCGCGGAGTCTTACCCTTGATGTTCACGCCCTTGGAATCGACAGCAAGAGTGTAGGCTTCGTCGTCGTCGAGCGACTGGTCGATGTCGAGAACGAGCTGCAATCCGCGCTGACGGCTGTTCACGATGTTGCCAATACGGTCAGTGAGCATCTCGCGGGCACGCTCCACTTCGTTGTTCAGCACAGTTCCGTCACCGTCCATATGTGCTACAACGATGTTCCAGGCTGTATGCACATTGAGCGCCTTGGCACCCTTCTGAACGGTCAGAGTCAGCGGCATTGGGGTGAGGCACAATGTCGGGTCGCTCACTTCCTTGGCCATCTTCGGCTCGGCATAGAACCGGCTCCAGCCTGCTGCCTTCATATAAGCCTTCTCGCTGCCCTTCGGAACGATGAGCTTAACGCTGCCTGGCTCTACACCATAGAATGAAGAAACGGCAGCCTTTGGCGGCACTTTCGAATTGACCTTGACGGTCTTCAGTCCCGACAGACGTGCAAATGCGTATTCACCGATTACAGGAGCGCCGTCGATAGTAAGTTCAGTCATACTCTTACATCCCGAGAAAGCGGCTGCACCGATGCTCTCTACCGATGCCGGGATAGTAATGTTCTGAAGCTTGTCGCAGGCAAAGAACGCCTGTGTTCCGATGGTCTTCAGCACCTTTGGCAGAGCGATGGTGAGGAGTTGGTGGCGCGAATGGAACGCATTCTTTGGTATCTCGGTGCTCTTAGCGTCACTGAGGTCGATGTCGCGTACTTGAAAACAGAGGTCACGCATCTGTCTGTAGTCGCCCTTACGGTCGGTAGACAGTTCGCCTGTGAGCTTAAGGCTTACAGCCATCGACTTCTGTTCGGGCTTCAAATTGTTCATACGCTCCACGGTCTGTGCCGACATAACCGCTGAAAGGATTGTCGTAGCAGATAATAGTAGTAGTCTTTTCATTTGTCGTTTATTTGTATTTATTGTTGTATGTTTTTTCCTTAAAACCAATATTACCTGCAAAGGTAACTGATTTTAAGGAGAAAACATACTCGCGGCGTTCCTTTCTTATATTAATATAAGGTTATAATCTTATATTAATACAATATTCTACGTTTTAAAGAAATGCAATTGTCAAGCCTGCCATTACGATGCTAACCATCGACATGAGCTTGATGAGGATGTTGAGCGACGGACCTGAGGTGTCCTTAAACGGGTCGCCTACGGTGTCGCCTACGATAGTGGCCTTGTGGTTCTCGCTACCCTTACCTCCATAGTGGCCCTCCTCTATCATCTTCTTGGCGTTGTCCCAAGCTCCTCCTGAGTTGGACATGAACACGGCGAGGGTGAAACCTGATGCCAATCCGCCTGTAAGCAATCCAAGTACGCCAGCCACTCCGAGCACCAGTCCCACAACAATCGGGATGATGATTGCGAGCAACGACGGCAGTATCATCTCGCGCTGGGCGCTACGTGTGCTTATCTCTACGCAACGGCCATAGTCGGGCGTAGCCTTGCCTTCGAGTATTCCCTTTATCTCGCGGAACTGACGGCGCACCTCCTGCACCATCGACTCGGCTGCACGACCCACGGCTCCCATTGTCAGTCCGCAGAAGAGGAATGCTGCCATGGCTCCGAGGAACGCTCCTACGAGCACCTTAGGATTGATTAGGTTCACCTGGAAGAACTCGATGAAGTCGACGGTCGAGGCATTCGTCGGGTCGAACACGTTGCCGGCTGCATCGATATATTGCTTGCCGTTGTCCACGGCACGTATCATTGCTATCTTTATCTCTTCGATGTACGATGCCAGCAGGGCAAGGGCTGTGAGTGCAGCCGAACCTATTGCAAATCCCTTACCGGTGGCTGCGGTGGTGTTACCGAGTGCATCGAGAGCGTCGGTACGCTCGCGCACCTCCTTGCCTAAGCCGCTCATCTCTGCATTACCGCCTGCATTGTCGGCTATCGGACCGTAAGCGTCGGTGGCAAGGGTTATGCCGAGCGTTGAGAGCATGCCCACAGCGGCTATACCTATGCCGTAAAGACCGGTACTGATGGACTTTGCCGATAGCGACATGTCAAATCCATTGGCGCAAAGATAGCTCAACATGATGGCTACCGAGATAGTGACAACCGGTATCATCGTCGAAATCATTCCCGTACCTATACCTTTTATAATAACAGTGGCAGGACCTGTCTGCGAGGCTTCGGCTATCTTCTGCGTAGGCACATAGCTGTGCGAGGTGTAATATTCGGTGGCTTGACCTATCACGACACCTGCTATCAGTCCGCTGATGACCGAAAACGAGAGTCCCAACCAGTTTTCGATGCCAAGCATATAGAGTATTACGAATGTGGCAACTGCTATAAGGCAGGCGCTGACATTGGTGCCTAAGCCGAGCGAATGGAGCAGTTCCTTCATCGTAGCGCCCTCCTTGGTGCGCACCATGAAGATGCCTATGAGCGAGAGGAATATGCCGATGGCTGCTATAATCATCGGCGCTATGACGGCACGCAGCTGCATGTCGCCGTTCATGGCAAATGCCGTGGCTCCGAGAGCGGCTGTAGAGAGTATCGAACCGCAATAGCTCTCGTAGAGGTCGGCACCCATTCCGGCTACGTCGCCCACGTTGTCGCCTACGTTATCGGCAATAGTGGCAGGATTGCGCGGGTCGTCCTCGGGTATGTTAGCCTCAACCTTGCCCACGAGGTCGGCTCCCACGTCGGCAGCCTTGGTGTAAATACCGCCACCCACACGGGCAAACAACGCCTGTGTAGAAGCACCCATTCCGAAGGTAAGCATAGTAGTGGTGATGGTGACGAGGGCTGTCGACTCGCCCTGATAGACGGCATTCAGCACTATAAACCAGATTGCAATGTCAAGCAGTCCGAGTCCGACAACGACCAGACCCATAACGGCTCCACTACGGAAAGCAATCTTCAGTCCTTTGTCAAGCCCCGTACGCGCTCCGTTGGCGGTACGCGCCGAAGCATAAGTAGCGGTTTTCATACCAAAGAAACCTGCCAGTCCGGAGAACAATCCGCCCGTGAGGAATGCAAACGGAACCCACGGGTTCTGCACCTTCAGCACATAAGCCATAAAAGCAAAGACGATGGCAAGCACCACAAAGACAATAGCCACAACCTTATACTGCTGCTTCAGATAAGCCATAGCACCCTTCCTGACATGCTCGGCGATTTCTTTCATTCGGTCAGTACCCTCTTCCTCTTTCATCATCGAGCGGAAGAAAAACCATGCCATTCCCAATGCTACAACGCTGGCAATAGGAATCAGCCAAAAAACTAAAGGGATGTTGTTCATAACGGTATATTTAAGTTTGATAATATAATTAGTAGTCTGTCGTTACAAATTGATTATGCAAATATATAAAATATATTGATATGAAAGTAAAAAGAATAGAATAATTATTATTAATGTTTATTTCTCAACCCGTCGGCTGCATACGACGTACGTCACACTATTGCCAAGGGCTTCAGCGTGATGAGAGTATCTCTATAAAAAAACATCTCCTTCCTTAGTCAACTCTAACTATGGAAGGAGATAATTATATATAGAATGAAGTCACATGGCAGTGATGGCGGAGGTGCATTGCTGTAGTTCATCTTTTGCCATATTAACAAGGAGACGACCTATTTTTCGTAGCTTTTCGTCACGAGTGTTTTGTCAACATTCAGAGATGTTGTGTAATGTAGCGCACGATCTTTGTACTACAAACCGTTTTATTTTCAATATTTAGCTTCAAAATATGAATTGTAAAAAATAAACCTTGCTTGATAATCAAATAGTTATAATCTTTTTAACAAACGTTTATTTTTCAATTATATTTTTTTTAGCCATCAGATCAAATAGTATCTACAGTTAACGCGAGCCCCTTTCTTTTGAACTTCTTTACCAACCATAGAATAGACCATCTTTCTGATTTCCTTCATGTCCACATCTGGAATTCTGCTTGCTATTTCTGAAATTTTGCTCATGGGATGACTATGCAAGTCTTCTTTGATGAGAGCTTTAAGTACATAAGGCTCTATTGTCTTTAGCGTCGTAACTATGTTGGACTTTGCATTTGCTAATAGCGTAGGGTTGACTTGATAGTATGCCCCTTTGGTTGCACCACCTTTTGTTATTAAGTGATTCTTGTCTAAATTATCTACATAGCTTCTAAGGCGTTCTTCGGCAGACAGTTGAAGAGTCTTCGACAAGTCGGTTGTCGCAATGCGTTTCTCTCTGGCTATGATACCGAAAGCTATCTTGTTCTTTTGGGAAAGCTGATAATTGTGGTCAACGTAATCCATCAAGCGAACAACTTCTTTATCCGTAATCTCTGCACTTTGGTAAACTGTGACAGTATTGAAAGTTGATTCTATCTCTGGTTGCTTCTTCGCTTCAACTGCATCCAACTCATAAATTAAGTCATAGCCAGAACCCTCGCCTTCCATCAGCCCAAATGCAGTCAGTATCTCAATCATGTTAGGATTACGTCTATGTTTGGTGTGAAGGATGTTGTCTTTGGTTACACCTAAAGGGAGACCACCTGGATTGGAGATGCTGATATAACCTGGATATACCTTGATTGTGATGTCGTTGGAGATGGTTCTTGAACTATGAGCCAAACAATTAACAAGCAACTCTCTGATTAAGTTCTCGTTGTAATAGCGCACTGTCTTACGGAAGAGCCCATTAGGCATCTCATAGCTATAGGTCAACTCTACAGCCTTGTCCATAATATCTTCCAAAAGTTCCTTTGGATTAAGCGTGTTATCACGCCATTCCAATTTATTGGTTTTGTTCTCCAAGTCGTCATATACGATATATTGCACAGTGATAGGATAGCAAATGCGGCTACGCTGTTTGGCTGTACCAATCCATAAGACACCAAGATTAGTCATCTTGTTGCCGTCAAGAAGGTGGTACTGTTCGCCAATTTCTATATCGTCGAGCTGCTTGATATGCTGCTTCACTCTATCAGATTGGCGTATATCATTAGCGAATTTAGAGAGATTCGTCTTATTCTCATCTTCCAATTCAAACTGTGTTGGTACAAGTTCCCATTGAAAAGCTCCTTTCTCTTCTCCTACACGTTGAATATCCTCACTACGCACAGGCTCGCATTTGTCTGCGACACGGATGTACATTTTGCCATCAGAAGTGGTGGCATATGAATGGAGTGAAGGGAATACTGTGATGGCAAAGTACTGGCTGCCAGTTTCATCAGCACATACGTCGCCTACAGCAAGACCTACGTTGAAACAGAGTCCACGCAATCTTGTAACGGCACTATTTGCCTCTTCTTGCGGTATTATCTGATTAGGTCCCGGCTTCTTCGTTTTGTCTTCTACACCAATCATAATTTGACCTCCTTGTGCATTGGCTAAAGCCACACAAGTGGTGGAGAGCTCTTTGAAACCTTTCTCCCCTGTTCGAATCTTTTGTAGACTCTTGTATTCTATCTTTTGTTGCTCTGTATTCATGTTTATTTGTTTCTCCTAATTTTTCCTTTAAATAGACTATCTTTTATCTTATAGTTTTTGAAGCCTTTTAACAATGCCTCTACTATGGCTTTTTCTCCTTCAGAAGTACAAGGACCTAACATGACTTCAATGTTATCTAAAATTTCAGGTTTCAGAGGTATATCTCTGAAAGTGAAACTTAAAGGATAGTTTTCTTTTAATGATTGAAATGATGCAGAGAACGCTTCTGTAAATAAATTTAAGATGTCTAAATTCTTTCTCTTTATTATTTCTGCGTATTTCGGGTTTACTGGAAAATAAGTTAGTCGGAATCTGCTTTCTTTCTGACAATCCCACTCTTTTCTTTTATAGATACCAATATTGTTTGTATTAATATTTACCATATCACCTTCTTGATGAATCAAATCTTTGATATAAGTCTCTGGTGATTGGACATATTGAATATCATAAAGTTTAGCTTCATTATTTATTGCACTAATGAAGTAATCATCTTCGAATTTAATCATGGAACTGATAAAGGATTTGAATTTATTATTAATAGCATAGGTAATAAACATATCCTCATCCAAACCAATTCTAACCCCTTTGTAATTTGTGTACATATTCCATAATGCGATATTTTCACTTTCTTCTTTTGTCCAGCATGAGACAAATGAATATTGGCCTAATAGGGTTTTCAGAACACCAGACCCATAGGCTGCTTCGTCAACATCGTCAACATGGTCTAACCTATTGAAACGGATAGTCTTATTCTTTAAAATTAAGGCTAAAGTTTCTATTGATGTATAATGATATATTTTCATTTTTATTATATTTTGTTTCTGTATGGAATAATTGACTTTTTAACAGGAATATTCAATAGCTTAGAACACAAGAGAGCTTTGACTCTTTTTACATTGTTTTCGGAAGCTTGACAAGGACCTATGATAATTTGTTGTAGGCAACTTATTGGTATTCCTACTTCAATATATGGTGTTGGAAAACCGTCTTTCCCTTTGCGAAATTTGGGCATTTCTCCGATTTTTACTATGCGATGTTCTTTTTCTGCTTCATATTTGAAGTGTTTATATTTGGGAGCTTCTTTGCTATCTATTAAGTGCTGAATAACATCCCTCCATTCATTGTCTTTATCTTGAAGGTTTTGTATTGTTCTACGACATGTTTCTTCTTCTATTTTTATGTCATTTGGTTCTGTATATACACATTTTATGGGATAGTTCCTGTTGTATATAAGACGAGTATCGAGTTGATAATTGTTATTTTCAGGATTATTTTTATCGTTTAAATGCATGAGAGGAGCACCCGGCAATTTGTCAAAGTCGAAGCCTAAACTTATGCCATCTCCATTTTGACCATAGCCGCGCCACATGGTTAAATCATCTTCTTGTTCCGAAAATGAGATAAAATATAAACTTAAACCTCTTTCGGGTTCATTTATTAATTTATCGTATTCTTCCATTAAATTACATGAGTTGTTCAGACAGTAGTTTTCGATAGCTTTTCTAAGCCCTTCAAAATACAATTTACATTCTGTTGGATCATTTTGATATGAAGAATGACCTGCCCACATAATTAAGTGGGTAGGCTCTAAATTGTCATTTTGATGAAACAAAGAATGTTCCATCATGGAGATGAATGTATCCATCGTTGTATAATGATATAATATCATATAAATCCTTTCTTGTATTTTTTAATTATTGTATCCAAATTTATTCCAGGCTTCGAGGACGAGGCGCTTGGTGCGGTATTCTCCGTACTGGCGCAGTTCGTTGTCTTTGAGTACACGGAAGGTCTCGTTGATGGAACCTTTGCCGCAGATGTCTTCGGGGTCGAGGATGTAGTGGAGATCTTCTGTGTCGAGACCATAGAGGTGGGCAAAGATGGCGTCAAGCTCGGCTTGGAGGATGGCTCTGCGCTCTGGATTGTAAACCCAAGGCTGCTGTGCTCCCAACTGTGGTAGCTCGGCACGTTGCTCCTCGCTCATTTCTTCCCATAACTCTTCAGCCCAGCCGTCCATGTCGTGATTGAAATAGCATAGCTCGGCTACGCGCTTTACAATCTGCCATTGTGTGGTTGAGGGGATTTGGTCGGGGGTGAGGACAGGAAGTTGTTTTGCAATGAATGTACTCATGTGTTTTCCGCCATTTTTTTGTCTTGCAACATAGTCAAATGTAAGTGAAGACATCATGCCTAGCAGTACTGCACCGGGCATACAGCCACGCTCCGCGTAGAGGAGCGTGGCTGTATGCCCGACTCCTGCGGAGTCGGGAATACACGAAAGGATGAACGTCCTTTCGTTGGTGCTTTTTGTTACATCTCTGTATGCAAGAATCCATTTATGTGTCCACTCCCACACTACATTTCCGTCATTGTCATACTTCATCAGTCTATCCTTCACTGCCGCCAACGGCACCCAATACCACGGCATTATGCAACTGTCGGGATTTGCAAGTTCGTCTTCTGACGGCATATTAATGGAGTTAGGGCGTTCGCCTTCTGTGGGCCATGAACCAAAATGATGGTTGTAGTGCCAAATCATCTTACCTTCGTAGAGCGGAATGTATGTCTCGCCGTCAACAGTGGTGAATGTGTTGCCATTGAGCGTTGCGCCTTGTGCGGTCAGTTGGGCGTAGGTACGGAAGAGGTAAGAGTCTGTAGACATATTGAACATACTTCCGAACTTAACATTCCACGGATTTTCTCCCGTTATCTCATTATACAAAATGGTGGAGTTGCGATAGATCTTAGCCGTAAGTTTGGCGTCACGGCTTGTGCGGAATACGGGGCAAGTCTTGGTGTTGGGGTTAAGACGTATAAAGTCGCTCGTCTGCAAAGGATATATGCGACGAGGGTCAAGTAAATGGTCAAGACGAGTTAAGAAGAATCCACCTTTTACTGTACGAGGCGTGTCTTGTTCCTTACCTATAGTCAATAAACAGAAATGATTTGTACTATCGATATCAAATAGTTTCTCTCTATTCTCAAAATCATATAAAGAGACCAATCTATTCTCATCAATGAGCTTCGAGAAGAAATACTTGTTGCTGTCATTTACAGCAATACCCGTAGGTATCACAAGTCCCCATGCCTCTTTTGTGAAAGAGAGGCATAGTTCTGCAAACAACGACGAAAGTTCGAGTTTTCCTACTGCTGTAAGTGGAAAACGACCAGAGTTCTTAACGAAGCTACTTTGGTTTGTAATGTTATTGCATGCCTGTATGAACTCATTGTATAGCTCTGGTGAAGAGGTCTGAAGTTTGGCTATTTTCTTTTTGCGGTCAGCTTGGTTCGCTGCTTTTACAATATCCTCATCTTTACCAGCAAACCACTTCTCTTCCTCCATTTGGAGTTTATCCCATGGCGGATTTCCGCACATCACGTCAAATCCCTTGTTGGCAGCGAATA
>OWJF01000067.1_pt1 | contig 43306 bp, 37 predicted proteins | sample 1732941 | NCBI WGS metagenome assembly OWJF01 (sample SAMN05065770, study PRJEB22554) | human gut metagenome | biome: ENVO:2100002; feature: ENVO:00000062; material: ENVO:00002003 | host: Homo sapiens | place: USA
CTCATAATTCTTACTTTTTTGTTCGGTGCAAAATTAAACTATGAGAGTTGCATGGAAAAACCAAGACTTACGCAGAATTGGGAAAAATGAACCGCCACCATTAAAAATGCTTATTAGGGCGTTTCTGCGAGGTAATTATTTGAAAGCGTTTCTATTTCATAGATCTGCGTTTTTCGCTTTTCCTCGTCTATGCCACTTAAAGCCAACGAAGTGCGGTTACTTCAGATAAAAGTCCTATATTTGCCATCGAAAGATGGGGTTTTACTCAGTCGATTGAGTAAAATTACTCAGTCGACTGAGTAATTTTACTATAAAGTTCTAATTAACCTTCCGTTCTTCTTACATACACGACAGCTGGTCGCCTACCGCTTGATTCAATACCATTAGCATGATTTTTGGAAAATGAGCGTAGCTCCTTGCCTGCAGATGAACGAGGAAGCTCGACAAGGGCAGCATATTCTGCCACACGGATGAAAGGATGTGTAGCATCAGAAAGATAATTCAGTAGAAGCTTCAAACGTTCTTCCTTTGTATATGGCGAACGGTTTACTCGTGCCACGCCAGCACGTGAGAGCTTGCATTTAATATTCACTTCTTTCACCAAGTCTTTGTCTGACACATAGCGTACATTCTGCACCTCAATACTCTTAGCATTTCTTTTCTGCTCATCGCCATCGATGGTATCCATTTCTTTTGTTTCCTTCACTCCAAGCGTTGCTTGGAATGTTCCGATACCATCGAGCTTTATTGAATATCCTTCAGCAAGCAACTCTGCCAAGTTATCTGCTATACCACAGAGCGCATGTTCCAAGATGCCTACATTCAGCATTTCATGCCTGGCTATAATATTCAAAAACTCCTTAGTAGAAATATTCCTACTCTTCGCCAAACGATAATAACACTTCTTTTCGCCTGTACCATTAAGGTCTGGCATTTCTTGTTTGATGTATTTTGCCATAGTTTTTATAATATATTGTTTGTGCCTAATTAATAGATTGTTTGTTTCTTGAGCATGTAAAGTTACAACATTTTAAGACTAAAACCAAACGAAAGCAGATATATTTTATAAATCCAGGTTAGATTTATATAAATCAGGCTTAGATTTATATAAATATAGCTTAGGTTTATATAAATCTGGCTTAGGCGTATAGTTTTTATGCTATTTCAGATTGTTTTTACAAGCTACTGCAACAGGTTTTATATACTGCTAACTGAAAGTATCTATGAACAAGAAAGCAATTATATACATATTGTCTACTTTTTGTGTACTTTGTCAGCTTTTTGTTTGCATATAACATTAAAATTATGTACTTTTGTCACCATAACCAATAAAAGATAAAAAAACTATGGATGAAGCAATAAAGCAAATTGGCGAACGCCTAAAAGGACTAAGAGAGGTGCTCGACATCTCGTTAGAGGAAATGGCGCAGACTTGCGGCATTACAACCGAAGAATATCAGGCTATGGAGAATGGAGAAAGCGAACTACACGTGAGCAACCTCCAGAAGATAGCGCAGAAGTATGAGATTTCGCTCGATGTACTGATGTTTGGCGAAGAACCTCACATGAATTCTTACTTCCTTACTCGCAAGGGACAGGGACTGAGCGTGGAACGCCGCAAGGCTTACCACTATGAGTCGTTGGCAAGTGGTTTCCGTGGCAGAAAGGCAGACCCTTTCATCGTTACCGTAGAACCTAAGCCTGCCGACAAGCCTTTAGACACAAACACACATGCTGGACAGGAGTTTAATATGGTGCTGGAGGGCGACATGGAGCTGACTATCGGCAAGAAGACTCTCGAGCTCCATCAGGGCGACAGCATCATCTTTGATGCCACACAGCCTCACGGCATGAGAACTTTAGGTGATAAAAAGGTAAAGTTCCTCGCCATAATCTTTTAGCTTTAATATATAAATATGGTGGTAGACATTCAGGAACCACCAATTCTTTAATTTCGACAACAAACAATCATGATAGAAAGATTCTTAGTACAGACTACTTTCACATCTGAAGAAGATTTCAGAGAGCATTTGGAGTTTAAGGTAAAAGAGAACTTCAACTTTGCATACGATGTTATGGACGCATGGGCAGAAGAGGCTCCCGACAAGCTTGCACTCCTTTGGACAAGCGAGCGTGGCGAAGAGAAACGACTGACTTTTGCTGAACTAAAGAAAGAAACAGATCAGACTGCGAGCTATTTCCAGAGCCTCGGCATTGGCAGAGGCGACATGGTGATGCTGATATTGAAGCGTCACTATCAATGGTGGCTTTCGATGATGGCACTATGCAAGATTGGTGCTGTGGCTATTCCTGCCACCCACATGCTCACCAAGCACGACATCGTTTATCGCAACAACCGTGCAAGCGTGAAGGCTATCATCTGCGTGAACGACGAATATGTTACATCTCAGATTATCGCTTCTATGGACGAGAGTCCTTCGGTAAAGGTGCTTGTAGCAGTAAACTCTGATGCTCAGCAGGGCACACCTGTTCCTAATGGTTTCCATTGCTGGAACGATGAGTGGCCTAAGGCTCCTGCTTTCTGCCGTCCTGAGCATGTAAACACCAACGAAGATACTATGCTGATGTATTTCACCAGCGGCACAAGTGGCGAACCAAAGATGGTGGCTCACGACCATCTGTATGCTCTAGGTCATCTCACCACAGGTGTGTTCTGGCACAACCTCAATGCCAATAGCATCCACCTCACCGTAGCCGACACAGGATGGGGCAAGGCTGTATGGGGTAAGCTCTACGGACAATGGTTTGCTGGCGCAACGGTCTTCGTTTACGACCACGAGAAGTTCACCGCCGAGAAGATAATGCGACAGATAGAGAAATATCATATCACCTCATTCTGTGCGCCTCCTACCATCTATCGCTTCATGATTCAGGAAGACTTCGCTAAGTACGACCTCTCATCGCTAAAATATTGCACCACAGCCGGCGAAGCCTTGGAACCAGCCGTATATCAGAAGTTCTTTGAACTTACAGGCATACGCCTCATGGAGGGCTTCGGCCAGACTGAGACCACAATGACTCTCGGCACCTTCCCATGGAACACTCCAAAGCCTGGTAGCATGGGCAAACCTAATCCTCAGTACGACATCCACTTGCTTAAAGCTGATGGCACAGAGTGTGAGGATGGTGAAAAGGGTGAAATCTGCGTAAAGGTTGGCGACCGCAAACCTTACGGTCTCTTCAAATACTACTATCGCGACGAAGAGATGACTAAGAAGGTTTGGCACGACGGACTATACCACACAGGCGATATGGCATGGAGAGACGATGAGGGCTACTATTGGTTCGAAGGTCGTATCGATGATGTCATAAAGTCGAGTGGCTATCGCATCGGTCCTTTCGAGGTAGAGAGCGCTTTGATGACCCACCCAGCTGTAGTGGAATGTGCTATCACAGGTGTGCCAGACGAAGTGAGAGGAATGGTGGTTAAGGCTACCGTAGTGCTCGCTAAGGAATGGAAAGACAAGGCTGGCGACGACCTTATCAAGGAATTGCAACAACACGTAAAACACGAAACTGCTCCATATAAATATCCACGTATCATCGAGTTCGTTGACGAACTGCCTAAGACAATATCAGGCAAAATACGTAGAGTAGAAATCAGAGCAAAAGACAATAAGAAGTAATATTTTCAACCGAAGATGGAGAGTGAGGAACCATATGATTCTTCACTCTTCACTCTTCACTCTTCACTTAAATATGAAAAGGATTGTAGTAAAGGTGGGCAGCAATGTGCTGACCCGAGAAGACGGGAAACTGGACGTAACAAGAATGTCGGCTATCGTAGACCAGATAGTTTGGCTAAGACAACAGGGTAACGAAGTGATATTGGTATCATCAGGTGCTGTGGCTGCAGGAAGAGCCGAGCTACATGTAGACCACCACTTGGACAACGTAGAGCAGCGCCAACTGTTTTCTGCCATTGGTCAGGTGAAACTCATAGGCCTTTACTACGACCTGTTTCGTGAATATAAGATAAAGGTGGGACAGGTGCTCACCATGAAGGAGAACTTCGGTGCCGAGGAGCAATACAAAAATCAGGAAGCCTGCATGCAGGTGATGCTGGAAAACGATGTGTTGCCTATCGTAAACGAAAACGACACCGTATGCATCACCGAGCTTATGTTTACCGACAACGACGAGCTGTCGGGACTGATAGCCAAGATGATGAAAGCCGACACCCTTATCCTTCTCTCTAATGTAGATGGTGTATACAATGGCGACCCTAAGGATTCGCACACTCGCATCATCCCATCTGTATACTACGACCGCGACATCAGCGAATATATCTCTACCGATAAGAGCAGCATGGGCAGAGGTGGCATGGAGTCGAAGGTGAAGACAGCCCATGAGGTTGCCAATGCCGGCATCAAGGTTATCATTGCCAACGGCAACACTCCAAACATCCTCGTCAACCTCACCGAGCATCCTCTCGAAACTTTCCACACCGAGTTTGTGGCAAGACCGAAAGGGAAGTAGAAGCACAGGTATAAATAAGCATTATAATAATCCTCATAGCAAAATCATTTGGTTTTACTATGTAGGATTAATATTTTTAGTACGTATAAGCATTTATCACTTGCCTAACTTGGTTTATACAAAAACAAGTTATATCTTTGCCATTACAAAAAAGTTGTAACACAAAAGTTGTAATGACGTATAACGCTTAAATAGCTTCATGGACTTGTGGTTAAAAAGACTTTGACAAAAGTAGATTAGAGTAAAGTTTGCACAACATGAGCAATATAGTATAAAATCGGCTTTATTTAGCTACGAACCATAAAAAATAGAGTTCGTAGCTAAATAAAGCCGATTTTATCCAAATATTAAAGGTTATTAACAAGCATAACAAAAACACAAGAGAGGTTATTCTTCAGAATATAATCTGACAATAATCGGAATCTAGCTTAACCTAACAGGTGTTTCTGTTTTTATAGAAAAAGCATAAATATCCAGACTGTCTATCTTTTATGGCAAAAAGTTAGGAACAAGAGGGTAAATTAGAAATAAAATACTAACTTTGCAAAAGTTAGGCTACGCTCGCTAACTATTACCAAACAAGCACAAACAATAAAGATATGGAATTGACAGAGACTTTTAAGAGAGTGAAGGCGGCAAGCAAGACATTGGGATTGCTTACCGATGAGAAGAGAAACGAGATACTTAATAAGGTGGCGGATGCCATTATCGAGAAAATGCCAATGCTGTTAGCGGCTAATGCAAAAGACTTGGCAAAGATGGATAAGGCAAATCCACTCTACGACCGACTGCAGCTAACGGAAGACAGACTGAAAGGTATTGCTGAAGATATGCGACATGTCAGCATGTTGCCTTCGCCATTGGGCATAGAAAGCAAGCAGAAGACTCTTGACAATGGACTGAGATTGAAGAGAGTGAGCGTGCCTTTCGGTGTGATAGGAGTGATATACGAAGCTCGCCCTAACGTTACGTTCGACGTTTTCTCACTATGTCTTAAGAGTGGAAATGCTTGCATACTGAAAGGTGGCAAGGATGCCGAAGAATCGTGCAAGGCAGCAATAGAACTGATACACGAGGTGTTGCAGCAGCAGGGTGTAAATACCGCTATCGCCGAACTTATGCCTGCTACCCACGAAGCTACAGGCGAAATGCTGAATGCCGTGGGATATATAGATGTGTGCATACCACGAGGTGGCAGAAAGTTGATTGACTTTGTGCGAAATACTGCCAAGGTGCCTGTGATAGAAACAGGAGCTGGAGTGGTGAATACTTATTTAGATAAGGATGGCGACAACGAGATGGCTGCACGCATCATAGAGAATGGCAAATGCCGAAGAGTGAGCGTTTGCAATGCCTTGGATTGTTTGATAGTACATAAAGATAAGCTCACAGCATTGCCTACCGTTTGCCAACCTTTAGCAAACAATGGCGTTACTATCTATGCCGACGAAAGAGCTTACGCAGCATTGGATGGTCACTACCCTACCGACTTGCTTAATCATGCTACTGCCGACAGCTTCGGCACAGAATTTATGGCTATGAAAATGGCGATAAGAACTGTAGACAATATAGACCAGGCTATAGACCATATATCGCAATATGGCTCAGGACATAGCGAGGCTATAATAACACAGAATGCAGAAACTGCAAAGAAGTTCCAGCTTATGGTAGATGCAGCATGCGTATATTGGAATGCACCAACAAGCTTCACCGATGGTGGACAGTTTGGATTAGGTGCAGAAATAGGCATAAGCACACAGAAGCTTGGTCCTCGTGGTCCAATGGCGTTGGAAGAAATGACAACGTATAAATGGATTATAGAAGGAGAAGGACAAATAAGGGAAAAGTAGCCTCACCCCCAACCCCTCTCCAAAAGAGAGGGGAGTGATTAGAATAGAAGGCTAAGGAGGTGAATACAATTCTACACTTTAAAACAAGTGAAGAGTGAAGAACGAAGAGTGAAGAATCAAATAGCCATGTAGACTAATGGATTCTTCACTTTTCACTCTTCACTTACTTTATTATCTTTTTGCCATCAACGATGTTGATACCCTTTTTGAAGTTCTGGAGGCGACGACCGAGGAGGTCGTAGATAACCCCGGACTTTGTAGACTTATCAACATTTGCTACGCTCTTGATGCCTGTAACGATAGCGAGGTCGGCAGCAGCGCCGAAACCACCACGAGCATTAGCCTTGCGGATAGTTCCCTCAGAATAAGAAGAAAGGTCAGCGCCCTTGATAAGGGCAACGAACTTACCATCCTTTTCTACGAGATATGTAGCTTCTGCATCGAAGTTTGCTGCATCAACCTCAGCCTGAGCTGCAACCTCAGCAGGATTCCAGTCAGTGAAGAACTTGTCGAGAGTAAACTCCTTAGCCTCTTCGTCTGTAAGCACGGTCTCCATAGTCTTGTTACCATTTTTGTGAGTAAACTCAATAACTTTAGACTTAGGAGTATTCATGTTGTTGCCCGACTTGTCAACAGTATTATATTCCTTGAAATAAACAGGAACAGAGTTCATACCAGCAGCTGTCCAACGGCTATCAACGAGCTTACCGCTATTGATAGTGGTGTTAAGATATGCAACCTTTGCATCACCCCATGAACGACCAAGGTTGAAAGTCTTGCTCTCAGTTTCGATAGAGCAGTTGTTGAAGACATATCCCTTTTCTGCATTTCTTGGATAAGCAGCAGTAATAGTGCAATCACCAGTATTGCCAGAAGCCGTACGACTCTTGTTGAGGAGAGTTACACCATTGAAGTAAGCACTACCGCCACCACAGATATAGTCGACAGTACCCTGGATAAGTCCACCTTCGAAATAGTAGTCACCACTCTTAGAATAGTAAGTATCCTGATATGAGCGGAGGTTTACATTCTTCATAATAGTCTTTGTACCACCATCCTGGATAACGGCAGCACGACCTGCAGAACCAGCCTTATAGTAGTCGAGGTCATTTTGCAAAGTAAGATCCTGGATATAGAGGTTCTTAGAAGAGTTCTGGAAAAGGTCAGCTGAACCAAGACCTTCAACCTTAGCATCAGGAGCATTCTTGATTACTACGCCCTCTGTAGACTGGCCAATAATAGAGAGATTGTTGGCAGAGATAGGAGTCTTAACGGTCTGACCGAAGTCGTAGACACCATTAGGAAGGAATATCTTATCGCCATCTTGTGCCGACTTGATAGTGAGCATCAAGCTTGCAACGTCGCCTGAAGAAACAATATAATAGCCTGTTGTCTCATCCTTAGCTACGAAATCATCAACATTGTAAACCTCAACGCCATGAACATAAGCAGAAGAAGGGAATGTGATGGTGAGAGTTGTTGGTTTGCCATCATATTTGAACGAAGCAGCTCCGCCATCAGCATCAGCCTTAGCCTGGAAGGTTGCAACCTGATTGCCATCAGCATCTGTTACCACAACTTCCTGCTCAGCAGAATAGAGGCAATTCTTAACGAGAACTACCGCACGTGAAGAAACATCGAGCTTTATGCTCTTTGCCAGCCAACCATGATTATTATGATAGTTACCATCGACAGTGATAAGTTCGTGGTCTTCCTGATACCAAGAGCTCTTTGTGAGGTCGTAGTCATAGTGTGTGCCATCAACAGCCTTTTCGATAGCAGTTACCTTAGCATTAAGGCGGGTGTCAGCCTCAAGCTTTGTGCCTTCAGTCAACTTGATGCCTGCATTTGTGAACCAACCACGGAATGCCATGCCATCTTCGATAGCAGGAAGATCATTTACAGTATATTTAGGAGTAAACTCGCTACCTGGAGCAACAGTATCATCACCAAGTTTATTACCATTCTGATCAAAGTATGTAATCTTCAAGTCAGCAACATACTCACAAGCCTCAGCCTTGATATAAGGAGTATACTGTGCACCGATGATGGTAAGAGTAGCTGGTTCAGTAGAGTTGTATACCCATGTAGCCACGCCACCATTATGATAGCAACCAGGAGTCTTAACATCTACAGAGCCAATCTCTTTTTCGCCATTCTTAATAATAGCATTTGTATTGCTATACTGGCAACCACCGAAAGTGAACTTCACAGGACCATCAACTTTTACAACCATCTTGAAGTTGTTCAATCCGTGAGCATCACCACGTGGAGCACCCTCAAGAGTAGTTACACCCTCAGGCAAAGTTTCAGGCATAGCAGAAATGTTTTGGAAGTCAAGTTCAAAGTCCTTGAATGTGCGAGCCACATTCTCTACGAACTGTACCTTGCAGAGCACACCCTCGGCAGAAGTATTACGAGTGATATACACACCAGTAACAGTTTCGTCGAGATCAACAACAACCTCTTCTGGTCCTTGAGCAGCAGCGGTAGTAGCAATCAATTCGCCCTTTACAGGCTTGCCACCTTCCATAGTGCCTCGGCAAACATCAACCTTAAACTCCGCAGTGCTCTTACGATTACTGATAACGAGCTTAAGCTTACCAGCAACAGCAGCCTTCTCAAAATAAGCATAGCCTGAGCTATTAAGTTTTACACCATGCAAACTAAGGTTTTTGCCTTCGCCATCATTCACATAGCCTGCATAATACAAGCCATTGTCAGGACCTGCAGATGGGATATTCTTATTAGTATAGTCCCAGCACAAGTCATTCTCACCTGCATGCACAAAGATAGATACCATGGCAAGCAGAGATAAAAGTAATAACTTTCTCATGTTTAATTTTGTAGATTAGTATAATTATAATTTTAGAAAAATTCATTTGTAGTAGTTGTTGCAAAAGTAGGTATATTTTCCCATACCTGCAAAGAAATTATCGGAATTGTTGCATAATAAAAGTATATTACTATCAACATTTCAACTAACCGCCATATTCGTTGAGCAAATTTTTGGTAAACAGCGAATTTTTCGTATATTTGCAAATATCATAAACAAACACTATCACAAATATGAAGACATTTTTCAACGTAGAAGACCTCGGCAATCTTGACAAAGCCATTGCCGAAGCATTGGAAGTGAAAGCAAACCGTTTCGGTTATCAAGAGTTGGGCAAAAACAAGACTTTGCTCATGATATTCTTCAACAATAGCTTGCGCACACGCTTGAGCACACAAAAGGCAGCCATGAACCTCGGTATGAACGTTATAGTGTTGGACGTAAATGCAGGAGCATGGAAGCTGGAGACAGAGCGTGGAGTTATCATGGATGGCGACAAGAGCGAACACTTGCTGGAGGCAATTCCAGTAATGTCGAGCTATTGCGACATCATTGCCGTACGCTCGTTTGCAGGATTGCAAGACCGCGAGTTCGACTATGCCGAGAGCATTGTAAACCAATTTGTGAAATATAGCGGTAAGCCTGTTGTTGCCATGGAAACAGCTACCGTACATCCTCTTCAGGCTTTTGCCGATATCATCACCATCAAGGAGAAATGTACAGAATTGAACATCAAGCGTCCAAAGGTGGTATTGACATGGGCACCTCATTGCCGTGCTTTGCCTCAGGCTGTGCCTAACTCGTTTGCTCAATGGATGAACGCTGCAGACGTAGACTTCGTTGTTACCCATCCTGAGGGATATGAACTCGACCCTAAGTTTGTTGGCAATGCCAAGGTGGAATACGACCAGAAGAAGGCTCTCGAGGGTGCAGACTTCGTATATGCCAAGAACTGGAGTTGCCCAGGTGTTACAAATCCTGCCGACTATGGCAAGATACTATCTAAGGACATGGGATGGACTATCGACTCTGAGCACATGGCATGGACAAACAACGGATACTTCATGCATTGTTTGCCAGTACGTCGTGGTCTCATCGTTACCGACGATGTGATAGAAAGCGACCACAGTTTGGTGATACCAGAGGCAGCAAACCGTGAGATATCAGCCGAAGTGGTATTGAAGAGAGTATTGGAAAGCCTATAATAAACCATATAAAAAGAATAGAATAGAGAGAAGTAGCATGACTTCTCTCTTTTTTTTGCACTTTAGCTATGTAATTCAAAAGAAATATTGTAAGTTTGCATAAACAAATACAACATAGGCATGATTTCTCTTGAATGTGACTACAACAACGGTGCACACCCAAAGGTGTTGCAGCGACTTATCGAGACAAACAATGAACATACGGGTTGCTATGGCTTTGACGTTTATTGCGACGAAGCCAAGCGAAAGATTATGGCAGCATGCGACGACTATGATGCCGACATATTCTTTATGTCGGGAGGTACGCAGACCAATGCTACCGTTATCGACTCTATACTCCACTCCTATGAGGGTGTGATTTCTGTCGACTCCGGACATATCAACACCCATGAGTGTGGCTCCATTGAGTTTACTGAGCACAAGATTATTAATGTGCCAAATCACAATGGTAAACTGAGAGCCGACGTATTGGAAAACTTCATGGAGAGTTTTCTTGCAGATGGTCAGAACATGCACTCTGTGTTCCCAGGACTTGTATATATCACATTCCCTACCGAGTATGGAACCATCTATACTGCAAAGGAGCTTGAAGAACTATACAACCTGTGCAAATACTACAAGATGCCACTATATATAGACGGTGCACGCCTTGGCTACGGACTTACTGCTACAGGCAACGACATAGACATGCCATTCTTAGCTAAACATTGCGATGTGTTCTATATCGGTGGTACAAAGATTGGTGCACTATGTGGTGAAGCTGTTGTGTTTACACATCACAATGCCTACGAGCACTTCTTCAGCATTCAGAAGCAGCATGGTGCTGTATTGGCAAAAGGCAGACTGCTCGGCTTGCAGTTTGACGCTTTGTTTACCGACAACCTATACTTCGACCTTGCTCGCAATGCCAACGATAGAGCTGAGGAAATGAAAGAGATATTCCGCAAGGCAGGCTACGGTTTCCACATGGATTCACCAACAAACCAGCAGTTCGTAATAATAGAGAACAAGGAGGTAGAAAGATTAGAGAAGCATGTGGCATTCACTCGCATTGCTACCGCAGATGCTCACCACACCATCTGCCGCTTCGTAACAAGTTGGGCTACCACCAAGGAAGAGATTGCAGAACTTGAAAAAGTGGTTTGCAATAAATAGAAGAAGCTATTAGCAATCAATACTGTCCACACACGTAAATCTCTTGAAAACCTTTTGGCATAACGACGAAGATTGTAGCACACCGGTATCATCGTTGAGTCCACAAAACTGACACCACTACACTTGCCAAAGCCGCAGAGTTTTCATGAAGAGCATCATGTGACATATTGATATGTTTTAGAGTTTTTATGCGTCATACTGCTCACGGGTGATGGGAGTCTCTGGGTCTACCACGAGCACCTCGTCGTAGGTCAGACCATAGAGCTTGTACACCATAAAGTCTATCTCGTTCTCCATGGCGGTGGTATCAGCGGAGGGGTCGGACTGCTTAGCGGAGAAAATAATATGAACTAACATCCCAATTTTCTCGTCTTGCTTTAAGCGTTCTGTTGGGATTGGGAAGTTTTCTAAATATTTGGTCTTAAATGTAAAGAACCCGCCTCTAAGCACATAACCAGTATTTGAAATATAAAACCAAAAAAGTTTTGAATTCAAAACTGCAATTAACGTGTTAAGATTTGACACCTCCTGTTTTTTAGGAATAATCGTATATACTTTTGTATTGTGGAATAGCCCCTCTTCATCTATTGTCATATTACAACCATACGATATTTCGGGTGTTAATATCTTCGGACATTCAAACATTGATATTTCACGAGCACGATGCAAACTATACCAATAGGTTGGATTAGTCTTATATCTTACCTTCTTTTCTATCAACTTGTCCTTAAATGGTAACAGATATGAATATGCAAGAGGAAACAACGATTTCATTTCTTCTTCAGTATATGGCACTGTACGTCCATCAACGACATGATGAGGATATAGTATATAGTATGACGGATGCAAAGTGTTGTATCTTTTTATGTCATCACCTTTTAACAATGGCTTCATCAGTTTTCTCTCTATCGTAACCTCTGTGCCGTTTTCTTCAGAAAGTCCGACAAAGAAATCATTTTTAAAATGCCCTTGCATTACAAATATGTCATCACCCGTAGACACTGTTCCCTGACTAATATATTCCAGTATCTCATGTAACTTCTGATATGAGTTTATTTTTTCTAATAACTCGTATGTACTCTTGTCACTGGATAAAGCCCATGGTTCACTGGAAAATCCATTCAAACGATAGCTGCAAAAATCATCGACAGACAGATTGTCAAGAAACTGCTTTAACTTTGGCAGTGACTCTATGTCATGGGTAAGTTGCATGTACGCAAAGTATCCGTTGCAATTTTTTCTAAACTCTTGAATTCCTGTATAAGTAGATGCATTAAACACTTGGAACGATGAGAAGTTAATCATTTTAACAGAACCGTTTTCTGCTAAAACGAATTTCCTAACACCAACACCATAAGACGAGTTCGTCCATTTTGTTGGCATAATATAATCGACAATTCCTGAATCGTTTGATATTCTGAATGCCCTTTCTATGAAGGTTACATACAAATCGAATTTGCCTGTTGCGGTGCTATACTTTTCTACAAGATAGTCTGCGAACTTTGAATCATTCTCTCTTATTCCTTGAATTCTAAGATACGGCGGATTCCCAATCACCACGTCGAACCCTTTCTTCTCCGCGAATACATCAGAGAAGATAATATCCCAGTCAAAGAAATTGATGTCTGTGCGTGCACGTTCTATAAGAGACCGTTTGTTGTCATTAAGATCGTCACGAAGTTTTTTTAATATAATGCGCGACTTACGTTTCTGCTCAGCAAGCGCAATCGCCTCTTTTTGCGCTTTGGTCTGCCTTGCATTGCGAGGCACGTCGAAAAGCGTTGGATTGTCGGTAGCCACCTCGTCTGCCACTTTAATGTCAATATTCAGTCGCATGGCAATGATATCCAGCAAAAGGAGTTTAATATCAATCTCCTTCTGAAGTTTCTCCTCGCCACTGAGATTGTAGTATTCTCCCTGAGCAATGGCAAGTTGCTTCTTCAGTTTGGCAAGCTTAGTTCGATTGCTTGGCTTATCCTCGCCAAGGTTAATATATTCATTGTTGAATGTGGTGAGCAGCGAGTTGCCACGTACAATGCGATAGTCGAGGTTGGGGAGTGCATGTGCTTCCTCCTCGTCCACCACAAGAGCCAGCCAGAAACGCAGACGAGCGATATCCACAGCACCTTGCTCTATATCCACACCAAAAATGTTGTGCTGTATGATGTCGGTCTTGATATCTACGGCGCGCGCGTCACTACCCTCCAACGAACGGCGACACTGATAGAGCAGATTCATCATACCCACGGGGAATGCGCCCGAGCCTATTGCGGGATCGCAGATGCGGACAGTGCGCAAAGAGTTGAGAAGAACAGTGCGTTGCTCTTCTGTAAAGTCGTGATGCTCCTGCGGATTATTTACGAAAGCATCTACTGCCGATTCTTGCACGCCGAGTGAGGACAGAGGCATTTTCAGATAGCTGCTCAATGCCGAGCGGCACATATAGCTGACAATCTCCTTGGGCGTATAGAATGCACCCTTGTCTTTATTGTCCTCCAGCAGACTCTCGAATATCTTGCTCAGCATCTCAGGATCTACACCCACCTCCGCATCTGAAGGGTCGTTCTCGTCAACAGTGAAGTTGTATTGCGAAAAGAAATCGAACAGCGCATTGAAATACTCGTAGGGGAATATGCAGCGGCAACCGTCGGCATGGTCTTCCTCAAAGAGTCCACCATTGAGATAAGGAATGCTGCTCCACGCCTCAATCTGTGCCACATCCCATTCAACTTTGTTCTTATTGCCAGCAATTATTGCATTGTGCTTCTCTATCTTCAGCAGACGTTCCTTGGAGTGCGTGTTGAGCACAGCGAAGAACAGAGGCTCGAGCACACGGTCGAGGAAATCGTCTTTATGGTCGGTGTTCTGCAACAGATGCAGCATAAACTTGCGGTCTCTACACATCCATCCTTTGCGTTGCAGGAAATGCAGGAACACCAGTCTGCCCATCATCTTCTTCACATAGTCGCGCACAGCCTTGGTTCTGGCTTTCTTGTCGGGATAAGCAGAGGCAAAGGAAGTGTTGAATAAGTCGTGTGAGTCATTCATCGCAAGCGCATCCATCTTGGCGAGCGTCTCGCGGAATGCACGTTCTTTGATTTTATGCTCGCCCTTCTCCTGAGAGGTTGGCTCACCGGTAATGTATTTCACAAACGAAGCGTAGAAGCCGAGATACTTGTAGAAGAACTCATCGGAAAGCTTCTCCACGGAGAAGGCATCCTCGATAGCTGCATTGTAGACGGTCTTAGAGCCATGCAGTGCATCGGACAGAAGGTTGAAACGCTCGTTGGCCGTTTTTGACGACTGTCCTTCACCAAAGACATAGGTGTAGCGTTTGCGGTCCATGGAGTCGGTGGCAGACTTATAGAAATAGGAGAATCGCCACGAACGTCCGCCCTCAGGATGCTCATAGTGGAAGAGCATGAAGGCGTTGGTGTCGAGCATCAGTTGAGAGCGGATGAGTTGCTGAATACCTACACGGTTCTGCGCAATGCGGCAGTTATCGCGCATGGTGATGTCAAAGACATAAATCTCGTCGAAGTTATCTTGGTCTTCTGTAGGATTTATCTCTGCTACTTTTTGGATGCTTAGAATGTTTGCAGCATCAGCCTGTTCGTTCTTTCCCGTTGTGGCAATGAAGTCCTCAGATCGAGACATAAGTTCTATGCGGTCGCCAAACATGGGCTGAAGCACTTCTTGGCAGAAATTGTCGAAGCCAGGATAGTCGTGTTCAAATATATGTGAAAAGTCTTTCTTCATGTTGTTATTTTGTTATTCCTTGATGGTTGTCATAGCAACTGATACTGGTCCGTATTCAGTCTTATTCGATTTGACTATTTGTGCGAATGTACCTCCCAGCCATGAGTTGATATCATAGTCAATGCCAAACAGCGACTGCTGGTTTAGCGAGTGTTCTTTTGCAAACCGTAGTATGCTGCGGATAACAGTGCTGTTCTTTTTCTTTACAGCAAGCTTTGCGTTCTTTAGAGCACGTTGGCTGTCTTTTGAAAGATGCTCGTAAATATCCGGATTGTCTTTCAACTTATTAATAATATCCAAAGCCTTTGTTATCATCTTGTCTGCATTATCACTTGTGAGACTACGTGAAGAATCTGTCAGATAACAGTCTGTGGCAAGCTGTTGAATATGCTTTGTAAACATAGATGGTGCTGCATATGTCGCCGACGGTTCACACTTCATCATCTGCATCATCTCCAGATGTGATATGATATGAGTGCGGTCATCCTCATCCACTTCCACGGGTGTGAATCCTTTTCTTTTCTGATATATCAAGACACCAGCCACACGTGGCGGATTGGCTGTGGCTATCGTTCCGCCAAGGTTCTCGCATGGCAAAGCTGCTATGAAGGCATATCGCTCGGGATTACTCTTTTGATATTCCCGCAGTTCCTTGATATATTTGCCAAGCTCGCTTTCCTCGCCATCCACATACTTATGGAATTCCAATTCCGGTATTTCCTCACGCTCACTGAACACCTTACTGTCTTCGCCGAGCATATGATGGAACGACTGAATCTTGGCAAAAGCATTCTCAATGAGATGAATCACTCCATTGCTCTCATTGGTCGGGAAAAAGTTGTAAACATGCACTTCCTTGGCGTCAGAACCTATACGGTTGACACGTCCGATGCGCTGCATCAATCGTGTGGCGTTCCAAGGTGTGTCGTAGTTAAGGATAACGTTGGCACGATGTAGGTTCACGCCTTCGGCAAGCACTTCAGTGGTAACGATGATGTCATAGTCGTCGCGTTGTTCTGAGGCGTTGGCATCGAAATTTGCCTTAATGGTATCCTGTAGTTCGTTTCTGTTTGCGGCTGACACTTTCAGCACTTTATGTTTTTTACCAGCTTTCTTGGCAATGGCATTCTGTGTATCAACCGACTCTGTGAATATAACGAGTTTTCCCGATGTATTTGTCTGGGGATTGAAGAGCACAGAGTCGAGCGACTCGACAAACGCATCCATCTTAGGGTCGTCTTCATTGGCACTCCAACGCTCATAAAGTGAGTCTATTATCTTGCGGTCATTTTCCAACTTTGTTTTGTAGTCGTCGTTGAAATCAGATGCGGAAAAACAAAGATTGTTGCCGCCTTTCTTAATGCGCTTTTCCTCAATGGCAGCAGTTGCTTTGGCAAAGTTGTAGTTGGCTTTGGCAAATTCGCCATTAACATCAATATCAGGACAGACAAACACCTGGTCTTTATCTAGCATATCCAGCATATTCTGTGTGTAATGACGCAGGTTGTTAAGCGAGGCTTTGAACGCAGTCTTACTACTCTCCAGTCGTTTAACGAGGAGTATGCGCATGATTTTTTGCAGTCGCTTCATGGTTGACTCGACCGTAAGGTTACGCTTCTCATATAGTTTTTTATGTTCCTCGTTCTTGAACATACCTATGGCACAATAGCGATAGAAACCAATGGTAGTGTCATCATCTTCGCCTTCTTCTGGCGCTATGGCATGGATAGTGTCTTGGAAGAGCTGGGCCAGCTCTTCGTCCATCTCGTAAGACAACTTATGCGGTCCACATACTTCAGGAAAGTGTAGTTTCTCGCTGTCATTTTCGTAGTGTTTTTTTATATCCGTGCGTGTGCGGCGAACAAGTATATGGTCGAGCACTTGTCGGCGTATGCGGTCACTCATCTCTGCCAATGCAGCTTTGCCCTCTTCAGTATTGCTGATTTTGATATTTGCATCATAAATCTTGCACATCTCACCAAAGAATGCATCGAGCTTGCCATCGGGGACACCTGTAATGTCGGAATGGTTGGGTTGACGCTGGAAAAGGTATATCTGATTCTTTAAATCGGCTGGACGATTGTTCATAGGTGTAGCTGACAGCAATCCTACGTAAGGCTGAACCAACATCGTAGTGGTTATGTCGTCTATCAGTTCGTCAAGTGCCTTATATTTCTGTGGGGCACTATTGCGGAAGTTGTGACTCTCGTCAACTATAATCAATCCATAGTCATGGTGATTAAAGTCGTTCTCAAATTCTTCACCGTCTTCATATTCGTCCACTTCCTCGCCAAAGGAGGCTACGCTACCAGTGGTTACGAAATCGATGAATCCCTCAATCTTGTTGCCCTCGTCTTTGTCTTTGTCAAACTCTGCAATTGTATCCTCCCATGACTTTCTGATGGCAGGAGGTGTGATAATGAGTACATGTTGAGAGTGATCCAACGAGGCGGCTTCTGCAATGAACTGCTTTATGACAAGTAATCCCACGACTGTCTTGCCAAGTCCTACCACATCACCAAGAATGAAACCATTGTGTTTCTTCATGACAGACAAACACTGCTTTGCTGCATCAAGCTGATACTGCAGTGATTGGATTTTTTTTGGAAGATATGATTTCAAGATGGCATCTAATGATGCGTCTGTAATATCTCCAAATTGTGTCTGGAGATATTTGATGTATGTTTCGTAAGGCGAGAGTGTACGCTCTTTTTCTTCTTTCTGCTTTTTTACAGCGATTCCAATTGGAGAAGGGTTCAAAACCTCTTCAAGGAAGAGCCTGTTCCATGGTTTTGATATATTCCATAATTCGTCAAACCAACAGCTATGACCTTTGGCTTTGCTGAATTTATTTGGCACGGCAGTTACAATCATAGAATTGTTCTCTAAGTAGTTCAACTCTAAGTTGCCCGTAAGTCCTTTCCCCGTAAAATTGCTGCTGCCTATAATGCCTTTAGTGGCTTCATCATCACCCAAGAATATATAACATTTGGCATGCAAAAACTGTGCATCGCCTTCCTCATTGGTACGATACACTCTTATCTTTATCTTTGATTCAGATTCTTCTGCGTGGCAATATTTCTGGAGCAGCGCAACACTGCCCATATACTCCTCTTTAAGTTTCAGATCGTTTATGTCGGTCTTAATATAGTCTTCTGGAAACCGCCCCTTCTTTACTGATTCTTGCTGGTAAGCACGCACAATAGGATCAGTTCCGATGAGCAGTTGAAGTTCACTGCCATCCTTTTCCAAGAACTGACGCAATTCCTCTTCCACAAGCATGATTCCTGGTATATCCCAGTAACCTGTAGCTATCTTTATCACTTTACAATTATCATTGCTAATACACTTCTTGAGTGTATCAGCCATTTTTAGATTTTCTGAATTATCGATAAGAGTATTGTTCATATTAGCATTCTTTGATTGGCGGAACTATAAGTCTTTGTCCAGTAATTCATCGACTGTTACTTTTCTTGCCATGGTGTTATTGACTTTTATAAGTTCATTTATGTTTCTTGCGTCAACCTCCTTGGCTTTCACTTACCTTTTACTATACGGTCAATATCCTCGAAAGCATTCTCCAAACGCTCGCAGTGGTAGATTTCATACATATCGTATATCATATCTACCACTCCAAGGCGAGTCCATTCTGCCAACACTTTGTCGGCTGTTGTTTCCTTGTGTTCTGCATATCTCTCTATGAGATAGAGGAAGAAATCGCTTTGTTTGCTCATATCCGTGTCATCTTATATATATAGACTGTCGTGGATTACCTGTCACCTTCTCTGTTTCCCACATATCGAAAATAATCAGTGGACTCACCTTGTAGAGTTCCATCTCGGGGTCGATAAGCATCTGGTAGGTCTCAGAGGTGAGAAAGTCACAGATGGCCTTGCGCTCGTCCATGCCATACTTCTCTACTATGTTCGACACTACTTCTTTATCGTAGAAGTTGAGTGTACGTGCGGATATTCTCTTGTTCATACATTATCTCCTTCCTTATAGGTCAATGCTGCTAATGCCTCAGTGCTTTTGAAAGCGTATTGATCGGTGAGGTTCTGTGGTAGCAAGCGTCTCACTGCCTCCTCCTTGGTATAGTTGCCAGACATATAGTCGTCAATGACTGGCAATGTGGAATCATTAGCCACTGGCCCTATGACAACATCATAGTCGCCAACGACAGCTTGACCACGACGGTTTTTTACCACATAGTCAAGCCAGTCTCCATCGGCAGTGTTGAAACGCAGCACATGAAGCGTTGCCAGACGCAGCTCGTCGAGGTCGTATATGTTTACTATTGCCTGTCCGTTACCACGACGTCGTGTAACGGTTTTAGCCCACTTCATTGCCTGTTCGTATGATGACGTGAGATAAAATCCAGCCCCGAAGTCCAGCGCTCGTTGACCTTTCAAAAGCATAGGCTTATCCACCTTCATGTTGCTTCCGTGATATAGTATCTTGCCTACCATGTCTTACATCTTTTTGCGTTTAGTTAATTTTGCTTTTAGATTTATCTGCACCCAAATTTATGAACTTTTTCTTCATATCCATCATAAATTCCCAATTATTTTCTCTATTCCTATCATTTTCCTAATAACAACTCCGAAAAAATTACTAGAAAACGGTGAAAGTTATCAAATACATGAGTTCGGGACAAATAGAAAAAGAAGCACTACAGCAAGTTATTTGCAGTAGTACTTCTTTTTTTGTGCAATTTATATTTATTTTTGCTTATCGCAAAGAATATGTTTTCATTCCCTTATATGTATTCACTCGCAGTACGGTTGCTTTGCCTGTAGGCAATGCGGCTATTGGTATGCTGACATATATGCGAGTGGTATAATACTCAGGCACACCATTCTGCGCATGAAGCAGTAATAGCGAATTGTCTGTACCAGAAGCCTCGGGGTCGACAACAAGCGAAAGCCATTGCTTTTCGTCTACGCCTTCGCTAACACCAGTTTTCAGTAGAAGCGAAAGGTTTACATACTTTTCGTTCTTGCTTGTCCACACACTCTCTACAGTTAGAGGGTCGGTGGCTATGGAGTCAGCATGCTCCTTAGGAGTGAGCACAGGAACCTGACGCAAAGATAAAGCACGAACAGGATTATCGCCCTTGCTATAATAGAGCAAAGCACGATAAGAAGAGTCGGGCACGGAAGTCCAACTGGTTTTTATGCGTTGAGTAAAAGTCAAAGATGCACCATTGTCGGTTACGGCCTTCACCACGATAGTATCAGAAGAAGTGAAAGCCTCAACAAACTCAGCACATAGATAACTAAGATTTCCATCGCCAGTGTCATATCCATCACTTGAACATGATATGAACGCTGACGATGAAAAACATAATATTAATAATGTATATATATACTTACGAAGCATCATGCCAAAGCAAGTTGGTTGATAGCAGGATTAGCATACATCTTCAAGATACATTCGCGAAGATAAGCCTCGTCCTTGTTCTCTATCTGTATCTTTGCCAACTGACCGGCAAGATATTTCTCAAACTGAGCCTTGTCGGCAGCGCTATACTTATCAGCATGAGCAGCATTGCCCTGTAGCATATCCAAAGCCACAAAGTTGGATGGGAACAGCTGATAGTGAGCATGAATCTCACGGTCGATATGCTCTGCTATGATACGGAAGATGTCAGCCTTTGGTGTGTCGGCAGGCAACTCACGAAGCCAAGCATCAATGCAAGGAGCTGCATGATAGTGGATATGCCCCTTATAGCCCATTATACCTGTCTGCATAGAAACGATATCATCCTGAGCCGACTTCTTCCATCCTGGGATATCGCGCTTGAGCTGGAACTCCTGCGCCTTAAGGAAGTCGCAAGGGTCGTACTCATAAGATATAGCAAGAGGAACAAGATGAAGGTCGAGCAAACTATCTACAACAGAACCCTTGCCGCCCATTACCATCATCTTCAAGATGGCCTCTTGAGTGCGGTCGTTGCTGTCTTTTGCCCTACCCTCACGTTGTGCTATCCACACATTATCGTGCTTATCGTTGATGACATAGTGCATATACTCCGACAATAGTTTGCTTGCCAACAACATTTCGCGCATAGAAAGGCTACGCTTCACTATGAAACTCTTGTTTACTCTCACAAGGTCTTTTACCCAAGGAAGAGCCAAGAGGTTGTCGCCAATAGCAATCTCGCAAGTGGTATCGCTACCAGATTCGATGAGCACCACAGAGAGCAATGCAGAGTCGAGAACGATGTCGCGATGGTTGCTTATGAAAGTATGACGATCAGCAAGGTTGATATTTGAGAAGTCGGCAGTATAGCCCAAGCTTGCTTTCTTTAGCAGATCATGAAGGAAACCAAGGCAGAAAGCCTTTTGAAAATCAAGGTTTGTTTTGCATTGCTTCATCTTTGCAGCAATAGCCTCTACAGGCACACCTGGATATAGATAAGCAAGCACAGCCTTAAACTGCTCGTTGGCAATAAGTCTGTCGAACACCTCAGGGAGTTCCTCTGGGGTGAAAGGTCTGATGTCAGCAAACTTTTCTGGTATCATATTGTTTCAAGTTAAGGGTGAAAGGTAATATCACTAAAATTGATTTTCTACTATCTCGCTCAACACCTCTTTGATATCCAAGCCTGCAGCACGAACCTGCTGAGGAATGAAGCTGGTGGCAGTCATACCAGGAGTGGTATTGATTTCGAGCATATTTATCTTGTCGTTGCCATCCTTATCCTTAGAGATGATATAGTCTATGCGGATGATGCCGTTGGCATGAAGAATGTCGTAGATGCGAGAAGTCTCGGCAGCAACCTTAGCAGCTGTCTCTGGAGCAAGACGAGCTGGAGTAATCTCCTGAACCTGACCATTATATTTTGCATCATAGTCAAAGAACTCGTTGCTTGTAACAACCTCTGTAGCAGGCAATACTACTGACTTTTCTGCAGTTTTGTACACACCCTGCGAAATCTCTACACCATCAAGGAAGCCTTCAATCATAACCTCATCGCTCTCCATGAAAGCTACACGGAGTGCAGGAGCCAACTGGTCGGCATTCTTAACCTTGGAAACTCCGAAGCTTGAACCATCGGCTGCAGGCTTAACAAAGCATGGCATGCCAAGACGATCGGCAATAGTCTGTTCATCATAGCTTTCGCCACGACGGAGCAATATGCTATCAGCAACATTCACTCCAAAGCCACGGAGGTAGTTGTTCAACACATATTTATCAAAGGTCATAGCCTCAACGAGTACACCACTTGTGCTATAAGGCAAATGGATAAGGTCGAAATATCCCTGCATGACACCATTCTCGCCTGGTTGACCATGGATGGTGATGTAAGCATAATCGAAGTATATATGTTTGCCATCAAGTTTGAAAGAGAAATCGTTTTTGTCAATTTCCACAATCTCGCCATTGTCGAGATTTACATGCCAGTCTGTACCTTTGACATCTACGATGTAGATATCATAGCGTTCATGGTCGAAGAAGGAATAAAGTCCTTGTGCCGACCTCAACGATACATCATGTTCTGATGAATCACCACCACATACGATGGCGACAGTTCTTTTTTGTGTTTTCATTTTAAGTATGCTGTTTTATTTATGTTTGTCAAATTTCGTTTTGTGTGCTACCTGCAATAAAGGTGCGCCACTTCTCGATAAGTGCCTTAAAGTCTTCAGGCCATTCAGAGGTGAAGTCCATCTGTTGGTGAGTGACAGGATGCACAAAGCCAAGAGTCTTGGCATGTAGAGCCTGACGGTTGCAGAGTTTGAAGCAATTCTGAATGAACGCCTTATATGAAGAACTGCGGTTGCCACGCAATATCTCGCTACCTCCATAGCGCTCGTCGGCAAAAAGCGGATGACCAATATGCTTCATATGAGCACGAATCTGATGAGTGCGACCTGTTTCGAGAATACACTCTATGAGTGTTACATAGCCAAAGCGTTCGAGCACCCTATAATGAGTTACGGCATTCTTGCCAATACCAGAGTCGGGGTCAAACACAGCCATACGCAGGCGGTCTTTAGGGTCGCGACCGATGTTGCCTTCTATTCTGCCCTCATCTTCGATGAAGTTTCCCCATACCAAAGCATTATAGCTACGATGTGTGGTTTTATTGAAGAACTGCTTGCCAAGGCGAGTCTTTGCGTCGGGAGTTTTGGCTACAACGAGGAGTCCGCTTGTATCTTTATCTATACGATGTACTAAGCCCACTTCTGGATCGTTAGGGTCGAAAGACTTCAAATCTCTAAGATGCCAAGCTACGGCATTTATCAATGTGCCGTGGAAGTTGCCTGCTCCAGGATGCACCACCATGCCTGCAGGTTTGTTTATCACCATGAGCTCATCATCCTCGTATACTATATTGAGCGGAATATCCTCAGCACCAATGGTGTTATCATGTCGTGGACGATCGAGCATCAACGTTATCACGTTGCCTGCACGCACCTTAAAGTTGCTCTTCACAGCCTTACCATCAACAAAGATGAAGCCTGCATCGGCAGCATTCTGTATTCTATTACGACTGGAATGAGGCATACGGTCGGCAAGGTATTTGTCTACACGCACAGGAGCTTGTCCCGGGTCTACCACTACCTTGCGATGTTCATAGAGTTGGTTTTCATCAGAGTCAGCGCTATCATTATCTACGCCATCGATATCGCCTTCTATGCCATCAACTTCGTATAGTTCATCGAAGCCATCATCAAATATTTCGTTTTGTTCCATCAATTCAATTTTCTTACAACAGGACCATTACCTGAATTCTGTTCGTGAGTTGTTGCAGGTTCGCGTTGTGTTTTTTCTGAAGGATGAGCAGGGTGCACCTTAGATTCTGTAACAGGAGCTACAGTTTCAATTTCATCACTTGTTGGTGCCGACTCAAAATCATCAAAGTCGCTGAAGTCATCCTCTACCAATGTAGCAGAATCTTCTTCGCCCAATCTGCCATTACCAGCAACTATCACCAGAACATCTTCTATCGAAATCTTATCGCCTGCATTCACATTCCTTCCATTAGCAGTAATGCCATAAACCCAATCCTTTTCACCAGGAATGAATTTAGGCTGACCGAGTTTGAAGCCCATAGCAGAAAGCTTGGCCATAGCCTCACGTAGAGAGCTATTGTCAATAACATCAGGAAGAGAAAGAGTTGGAGTGTGCGAAGAGTTGATGACAAGATATATCACATGACCCGACTTCACTCTTTCGCCAGGAGCTATGCTCTGTTCGAGCACACAGTCAGGTTTCAAAGCCTTGACATATCCCGTATCGCCAACAACAGCTTCTATGCCAAGATGGTCTAGAATTTCTTTGGCTTCATCAAAACTCTTATGTTTGAGGTTTGGTATAATTATCGACTCGCCATGGTGCGTATATATGTCAAGTCCAAACCTGACAGCAGTACAGAGTATAATGACAACGACAAACATCGCTGCCAAATTATACCATAAGTATTTACTCTTGAATTTTCCTATGAATTCAGAAGGTGTCATTATATAATATTCTATTTCTTGCAAAGATAGTGCAAAATTTCGATTAAGCGAAAAGAATGTGAATGTATTTACATTTTTGAGTGTTAGAAATTTATTTAATTGGATGGAATATCAAAACAAATAACAAAAAAAGCACCGCATCATGATAAAACATGTTGCGGTGCTGGATATTTTGTATCAGAATTATCTGTCTACAGGATTACTCCTTTACACGGCTGAGGTAAGAACCATCGCGTGTGTCAACCTGAATAAGGTCGCCCTCGTTGATGAAGAGAGGTACACGGATCTCAACACCTGTCTCAAGAGTAGCTGGCTTAGTAGCGTTGGTAGCTGTATCGCCCTTGATACCTGGCTCAGAGTGAGTAACGCGGAGGTTTGTCTTAACAGGCATTTCAGCCAAGAGGATAGAACCATCGCTGGTATCAGTAACAACCTCTACGATATCACCTTCCTTCATAAACTCTACACCAGTAATCTGCTCCTTTGCAACAGGAATCTGCTCAAAAGTCTCCTGATTCATAAGGATGCAACCTGTAGCATCCTCATAGAGATACTGATAAGGGCGACGCTCAACGCGAACATCCTCGAGTTTGAATCCAATCTGGAAAGTACGCTCCAATACACGACCGTCTGAAACGTTCTTCAGTTTGGTAATCATTACGGTATTTCCTTTACCTGGCTTTCTGTGCTGAAAGTCGATGCAAGTCCAGATCTTGCCATCCATGCGGATGCAAGTTCCAATTTTGATTTCCTGTGAATTAATCATTGTTATATTCTTGTGTTATTTATTATATTTCGTCTTTACAGGGTGCAAAGTTACTACATTTTTATAAAAAAACATATAAATAAGGGCGAAAAATCGGTTAATTCTTTGTTAATTGGAAAATTATGAGTAATTTTGCAGCCCAAAAGGTGTGGTGTGTCCACATCTTTAACCTATAGCACATAACATTAAAAAGAAAATAATAAGATGAAAAGAACATTTCAGCCCCACAATCGTCGCCGTGTAAACAAGCATGGCTTCCGTGAGAGAATGGCAACAAAGAACGGCCGCCGCGTATTGGCATCTCGCCGTCGTCATGGTCGTAAGAAGTTAACTGTATCTGACGAGCACCACGGAAAGTAATCCTGCTTTATACAAAACAGGCGCAAATGGCAGCAAAGGAACATCTGTTTCTTTGCTGCCATTTTTTATATTCTTTCTTTTGTTATTATACAAGATAGGCGGCACTCGGGAATAAAAAAAGAAAACTTCGTATTTCTTTTTTTATTATATAAGATAGGCTACGTTCTGCAATGTGTGAGCAAGCTCACATTGCCCTCACTTGCACTATCTTTCCGCTCGTTTAGATAAATTTCTCACTCTCAAGAATGCAAATACATTTGCATTCTCTTCGCTTAATCGAAATTTTGCACTATCTTTGTAAAAAATATAAGATTTATAATATGAGATACTCCATAATAGTACCTGTATACAATCGACCAGACGAAGTTGACGAACTACTCGAAAGCTTGACGAACCAAAGTGTTAAGGATTTCGAAGTCATTATCGTGGAGGATGGAAGTAGCATTCCATGTAAAGAGGTTTGCGACAAATATGCTGGCAAACTCGACTTACATTATTATAACAAGCCCAACAGCGGACCAGGGCAGAGCCGCAACTATGGTGCAGAGAGAGCTAATGGCGAGTATATGATAGTGCTCGACTCTGATGTGGTGTTGCCTACAGACTATATCAAAGCCATCAACGCAGAGCTTGATAGAGAGCATGCTGATGCTTTCGGCGGACCTGACGAGGCTCACTCTTCATTCACCGACACTCAGAAGGCAATATCGTATTCAATGACTTCGTTCTTTACTACAGGCGGTATTCGTGGCGGCAAGAAGAAGCTCGACAAATTCTATCCTCGCTCATTCAACATGGGAATAAGCAAAAAGGCTTATATGGCATTAGGAGGATTCTCGAAGATGAGATTCGGAGAAGACATCGACTTCTCTATCCGCATATTCAAAGCTGGATATAAATGTCGTCTTTTCCCAGAGGCATGGGTGTGGCATAAGCGCCGCACCGACTTCCACAAGTTCTGGCGACAGGTATATAATAGTGGTATCGCACGCATAAACCTATATAAGAAATATCCAGAGAGCTTGAAGCTTGTTCACTTATTGCCAATGGTTTTCACTCTTGGCATCTTTGGCACCATAGCCATATGGGCATTAGGATTGTTCATGTTCAACTTCGGTCCCGACCATATGAATCAATCTATAGGCTTTACAGTTATGGAACTTGCTATGCTCTGCACATTCTTCATTCTGCTTTACTGCATAGCTCTATTCACAGATAGCACACGAAAGAACCATAGCTTGAAGATTGGAGCGCTGAGCGTGGTGTCGGCATTCATACAGTTGATGGGCTACGGATGTGGATTCTTAAACGCATGGTGGCGCCGATGTGTGCTTGGCAAGAGTGAGTTTGCTGCTTTCGAAAAAACATTCTATAAATAAAGGTACAGGAGTTTCGACCAATGAACGATATACAGAAACTGAATATCAACGAATGGGCAGAAGAAGACCGTCCAAGGGAGAAACTCATGGCAAAAGGAGCTAATATGCTTACCGATGCCGAGTTGCTCGCTATACTTATCGGTTCGGGTTCTACTAAAGAGAGTGCCGTAGACTTGATGAAGAGAGTGTTGAACTCTTGCGACAACAACCTAAATTCGCTTGGCAAGATGTCGCAACACGAGCTAATGGAGTTTAATGGCATAGGAGAAGCAAAGGCTATCACGATATTAGCAGCTTGCGAACTGGGCAAACGACGTGCTGCTTGCGCACCAAAGGAACGAGCAGATATGGGTAGTGCTACTGCCATCTACGAGTATATGCACCCCAAGATGCAAGATCTCGACATGGAAGAAGCATGGGTGTTGCTTATGAATCAAAACTTTAAGCTTATAAAGGCTGCAAGGATAAGTCATGGTGGCATCAGCGAAACGGCAATAGACGTAAGAGTGGTGATGAGAGAAGCTATACTGAACAATGCTACAGTAATAGCCATTTGCCACAACCATCCGAGTAATAACAACAAACCAAGTCGTATGGACGACCAGATAACAAAAAAGATAAAGGATGCCTGCGAAACCATGCGACTATACTTCCTCGACCATATAATAGTGTGCGACGGGAAATATTATAGCTATAGAGAAGAAGGAAAACTATAAAAAAATATTATGACACAAGAAGAAAAGACACAGATAGAAGAGAGAATAGTAGACGTACTGAAGACTGTTTATGACCCGGAGATTCCAGTAGACATCTGGAACCTCGGCATGATATACAAGATTGACGTGCAGGACGATGGCAACGTGGAGCTTGATATGACTTTCACAGCTCCTTCGTGCCCAGCTGCCGACTTCATACTCGAAGATGTAAGAACAAAAGTGGAGAGCGTGACAGGAGTGAAATCTGCTAACGTGAACCTCGTTTTCGAACCTGCATGGGACCAGAGCATGATGAGCGAAGAAGCCCGTGTGGAGCTTGGATTTGAATAACACTAACTCTCCCACCATATTATATAATAAGGTATATAAAGCATAAGCACTATGAAGAACGTATATTTCCTCAGCGATGCCCACTTAGGCTCACTTGCCATTGAGCATAGCCGCATGCAAGAGCGACGACTGGTGCGTTTCCTCGACACCATAAAGAACAAGGCTGCCGCCATCTATTTCCTTGGCGACATGTTTGACTTTTGGGATGAATATAAATATGTAGTGCCAAAAGGCTACACGCGCTTTCTTGGAAAGGTTTCGGAACTGACAGACATGGGAGTGGAAGTACACTTCTTTACTGGCAACCACGACATCTGGACCTATGGCTACTTGGAAGAAGAATGCGGCATGAAGGTGCACACCAAGCCTGAGACGGTAGAGATATACGACAAAGTGTTCTACCTTGCTCACGGCGATGGACTTGGCGATCCAGACAATAAGTTTAAGCTACTACGCAAAGTTTTCCACAATCGCTTCTGCCAACGATTGCTCAACTTCGCACATCCTTGGTGGGGAATGCAGTTGGGACTAAACTGGGCAAAGCATTCCAGACTAAAGCGTGCTGATGGTAAGGAACCTCCTTACATGGGTGAGAATAAGGAATATCTGGTATTATATACAAAAGAGTATATGAAAACTCATCCGGAAATAGACTATTTCCTATATGGTCATCGACATATAGAACTCGACATTATGCTTAGCCGTAAATCAAGAATGATGATTCTCGGCGATTGGATATGGCAATTCACCTACGCAGTATTCGATGGCGAACACATGTTCTTAGAAGAATACGTAGAAGGCGAAAGCCAACCGTAGGAAAGTGAAGAGTGAAGAATTTAAGTGAAGAGTGAAGAACGAAGAGTGAAGAATCCAAATGTTTAACAGCTTATTATAAAGCTAATTGATTCTTCACTCTTCGTTCTTCACTCTTCACTTATTATCTCTCTATGCGACCATTAGCATTACCCATATTGGTAATAATCTCGTCCTCAGTAACGAGGTTTTGGTCGCCAGGAACAGTATTCTTTATTGCACTTGCAGACAAAGCGAAGTCAAGACAACGCTGATCATCATCAGCCCACTTCTGACGCGCATGGATAAAGGCAGCAACAAAGGCATCACCGACACCCATAGGATCTACAATAGGCTGAATATCATAGATACGTGTGGTATATAGCTTTCCTTCGGCATAGAGAACACCTGTAAGTGTGTGATGAGCAGAGGTAATTTGGTTGCGAAGAGCCATGAGCATACGACGGCAACGTGGAAACTGCTGTTGCAACTGCTTGAAATAAGCCTCATAAGCAGCTTTATCTATCTCGTAGTTAGTATCCAAAGCTTTAAAAGGAATATGCTTTAGTCCACTTGCAACTTCCCATTCATTCTGGTCGCCAAATACAAAGCCACTATATTCTACCAACTTACGCAATGTAGAAGGAGCATCTGCACCATCATATTTCCAAAGATTCTTTCGATAGTTGATATCACAGGTTATCTCTACGCCCATAGAGTCAGCCAACTGTACTGCATCCAGAGTTGTATCGAGAGCATCTTGACTCATAGCGCAAGTTATACCAGAGCAATGGAATATCGACGCATCCTTGAATACTGCAGACCAATCAATATCATTACGCTTGAGAGTACAGAACGAAGAATCATTGCGATCGTATACCACCAATGAATTACGCATAGCTGCAGCCGATTCAAAATAATACGCACCAAGTCTGTCGCCACCTCTTACTATATGATTGGTATTCAATCCGAACTGCTTTAAGTGCATCAGTGCTGCATTACCCATAGCATTGTTTGGCACACGAGTAACATACTCCACATTGTCGCCAAGACAAGCCAACGATACAGCGACATTAGCCTCAGAACCTCCAAAATTGGCATCCATCACATGTCCTTGACCAAGACGTTGACAACCCGACTTAGATAGTCGCAACAATATCTCTCCGAAAGTAACAATCTTCTTGTTCATATTATTTTTATTTATTCTTCACTATATTCAAGTTCAGCTATATAAGCTTGTATTTGTTGCTTAAGCACAGGAATATCATCTTCTATGACCAACCACATGATTTCAACATCCACAGCAAAATAGTCATGAACTAAAATATGTCGCATCTTCTCTATAAATCTCCATGGAGTTTGTGGATGTTCATCTTTAAACTCTTTGGTTAATTTATATACAGCCTCGCCAACAATTTGAATATTGTAGGCTGTTGCATGAAGATGAAGAGAATCTGTAGCAAGTTTCTGTTTCGACATACCATCAGTATACTCCTCAATCTTATCAATTGCAGCAAGAATATGCTTCAATCGTCCCTTATCTCTAACTTTTTCTCTCATAGACAAGTATTTTATCACGATTAGCGCTCTCTGAGGCAAAAGGCAGAAGCTGTCCTTCTCTTACCATATCAACAGGGCGATTAAGGCGATCTTCCAAATCACAAATCATTTCAAAAAAGCCTAAACCTAAACGAGCATTGGGGGAAAGAGCTACAATAATATCAATATCGCTATCAGCCCTTTCCTCACCACGAGAAAAGGAACCGAATACCCAAGCTTTATCGACTGGCTTTGACTTAAAGTATTCACTTATAATATTTACAACATTTGTATCCATAATGCTTTTACCCGTTGAATAATACTATGTAAGCTACTGCAAATATACAACTTATATTTATTATTAAGAAGTATAACTTGAAAAACTTTTCTTTTAAGCCGAAATAGTCAAAACAAATATTGCTAATTATAAATAAAAAAAGAGGATGCCCTTACGAAAAAGAGCATCCTCTATAATATAAAAAGAGGTATATAATTACTTCTTTGTTACCAATTCTACGGTATCGCGAGCGATAACGATTTCCTCATCAGTAGGAACAACAACAACCTTTACCTTACTGTCGTCGGTAGAGATGATAGCTTCCTTACCACGAACCTTGTCGTTAACTTCCTTGTTGATCTTGATGCCAAGGAACTCCAAGCCCTTGCAAGAATCCTCACGGAGGTCGGTCTGGTTTTCACCAACACCTGCAGTAAATACGATAGCATCTACGCCACCCATAGCAGCAGCATAAGCACCGATATACTTCTTGATGCGATACTCATACATACGAAGAGCCAACTGAGCCTTTTCGTTACCCTCGTTAGCGGCATTCTCGATGTCGCGCATATCTGACGAGATACCAGTGATACCAAGTACACCACTCTTCTTGTTCAAGAAGTCAGCCATTTCCTGTGGCTTCATGTTCAACTTCTCCATCAAGTATGTAACAGCAGAAGCGTCGATATCGCCACAACGTGAACCCATCATCAAACCTGCCAATGGAGTCAAGCCCATTGAGGTATCCAATACCTTACCGTTCAATACTGCAGCGACAGAACCACCGTTACCGATGTGGCAAGTGATAACCTTTGAGTTGTTCTGGTCGAGACCAAGAATCTCGCAAACGCGCTTAGAAACATAGCGGTGAGATGTTCCGTGGAAACCATAGCGACGTACGTGATACTTCTCATACAATTCGTAAGGAATTGCGTAGAGGTAAGCATAGTCAGGCATTGTGCTGTGGAATGCGTTGTCGAATACGCAAACCTGAGGAGTGCCAGGCATCAAAGAGTCAACGGCACGGATACCCTTCAGGTGACCTGCGTTGTGAACAGGAGCGAGGTCGCAAAGTTCCTCGATACCATCCTCTACGCTCTTGTCAACGATAACGCTCTCCTTGAACTTGTCACCACCCTGTACGACACGGTGTCCTACAGCGTCGATTTCCTTCAAGTCCTTGATTGCACCAAACTCAGGATCGAGCAAGCACTTGAACACGAAGTTCACACCTTCCTTATGGTCAGGCATGTCGTGCATGATAATCTTCTTCTCACCGTTTGGCAAGGTTATCTTGATGAAAGCCTCGTCAAGACCGATACGTTCAACACCACCCTGTGCAAGCACAGCTTCGTTGTCCATGTTGTAGAGCTTGTACTTGATTGACGAGCTTCCGCAGTTTAATACTAATACGTTCATATTTTTTATAAATATTGAATTATGAATGTTGGTTATTGTTTTAAGCCTTTGCATCCATAGCCTGGCAAGCTGTGATAGCTACCATATAGTAGATGTCATCAACAGAGCAACCACGGCTCAAGTCGTTTACAGGACGAGCAATACCCTGAAGGATAGGGCCGATAGCGATAGCATCGCCCAAACGCTGAACGAGCTTATAGCCGATGTTACCAACCTCAAGGCATGGTACTACCAATACGTTTGCCTTACCAGCGATAGGGCTACCTGGAGCCTTCTTCTCACCTACAGATGGTACGAGAGCTGCGTCAGCCTGGAGTTCACCATCAACATCAAGCCATGGAGCACGCTCCTTAGCAAGACGAGTAGCCTCAACGACCTTGTCTACAACCTCGTGCTTAGCACTACCCTTTGTAGAGAAGCTCAACATGGCAACCTTAGGATCTACACCTGCCACGCTCTTTGCTGTCTGTGCAGTACAGATAGCGATCTGTGCCAACTGGTCTGCATCTGGCATAGGAGTAACAGCAACGTCGCCCATTACTACCAAGCCATTGTCGCCATACTGCTGCTGCTTTGTGATAAGAAGCATTGCACCACTTACGCAAGTGATACCAGGAGCACACTTGATGATCTGAAGAGCTGGACGAAGAGTATCGCCAGTAGTGCTAAGAGCACCTGAAATCTGACCGTCAGCACCTTCGGTCTTAATAATCATACAACCGAGATAGAGAGGATTCTTAACCAACTCGCGAGCCTGCTCGATGGTCATACCCTTCTTCTTGCGCAATTCTGCAAGCAATGCCGCATACTCTTCGCTCTTCTCGTTGTTCAGAGGGTCGATGATGGTAGCCTTGTCGATGTTGTGAAGATCCCAGCCTTTAGCAAGGTTCTTAATTTCATCAGGGTTACCTATAAGGATAATGTCTGCGATGTCGTCAGCCAATACACGGTCGGCGGCTTTCAATGTACGCTCCTCAGTTGCTTCAGGGAGCACGATGCGCTGCTTGTTTGATTTTGCGCGCTCAACAATCTGTTGTAATAAATCCATAGTTTGCTATAAAAAAAGTTTCTTTTATATTTCTTTTGCAAAGGTACTGCAAGTGAGTGGAATAACAAAACAAAACACGAAGTTTTATTTATGCCATTTCTCTTGCTAATACACTCTCTAACTCTTCTGCCGACAAGCGCAGGCGGAATTCGCCCTTGATAGCCACACTTATCCTACCCGTCTCCTCACTCACGATGACAGCTATAGCATCAGAGTCTTGTGATATTCCCATAGCAGCACGGTGGCGAAGGCCAAGATCCTTAGGAATATCAAGACTATGCGACACTGGCAGAATACATCCTGCCGATTTTATGCGTTTCTTAGAAATTATCATAGCGCCATCATGCAAAGGCGAATTCTTAAAGAATATGTTTTCTATCAGGCGTTGATTGATACGTGCATCGATAAGGTCGCCAGTATTCACAATATCATCGAGCGGAATAGCTCTCTCTATTACGATAAGGGCACCAACTTTATTTTTCGACATATCCATACATGCCATCACTATAGGCATAATGGTTTCCTTATCTTCTTCTATATCTTCTCCACTCTTGTTTGCAAACAGTTTAAAGATACTGCGCATACGTTGGTGGGTACCGAGGGAATAAAGGAATTTGCGAATTTCTTCTTGGAATAGCACTATCAAACCAATAACACCCACCGACACAAGTTTGTCCATGATACTACCCAACAGGCGCATCTCTATAACTTGACTCACAAAAAGCCAGACTACCACAAACACGATGATACCTATAAAGACATTGAGCGAACGGCTCTCCTTCATAAGTCGGTAAATATAATAGAGCATTAGTGCCACCAGCACTATGTCTATAATGTCTTTTACGCCAAAATCAAAAAACATGGTGTTACAATTAGTTTGATTATTTTCTATTCTTGCATAGCTTGCATCTTCTCAACGACAGCCACGGTGTCGACAGCATCTTTCACATCGTGAACTCTGAGGATGCCAGCACCCTTCATCAACGACATGGTGTTGATAGCTACTGTTCCTGTTAGAGAAGTATCAGGGCTACCGCCAACAAGCTTGAATATCATTGACTTTCGAGATATGCCTACCAAGATAGGAAGGTCAAGAACAAGCAACTTCTCAGCTTCTGATAATATCTGATAGTTATCATCGAGCGTTTTACCAAAGCCATAACCTGGGTCAAGAATTATATCCTTAGCACCATAATCACGCAACTGCTGAACTTCGGCAGCAAAGGCTTTTAACATATCCTTGATGTTAGATTTCACCGACATAAGGATATATGGCACCTTCAGTTCGCCAATAAGTTGAAACATGTTGCCACTCTCATTGATAGGAGTATTAACGATTCCTGTCAGTCCACCTTCAGAAACGTCGTTGATAATATCAGCGCCCCACTCTTCTATACACTTACGTGCCACAATAGGACGATAGGTATCTACCGACACAGCAGCATCAGGTTGCTCACGACGCACTATCTCTAATGCCCATTTTAAGCGACGGGCCTCTTCTTCTTCACTAACTTCCAAAGCACCTGGACGAGTAGAAAAAGCACCAACATCTATAAATGTGCCACCCTCTTCTATTATGGCATTAGCTCGTTCTGCAATCTCTTGTTCTGTCTGCTTACGGCTACCACTAAAGAATGAATCGGGAGTGACATTCAAGATGCCCATCACCTTAGGCTTCGACAAATCTATGAGTCGGCCTCTAACGTTTATGGTATAATCAATAGGTTTATTCATATCCATGCAAATATAATAACTTTCTTCGAAAGAAACCAAAGTTTTCGCACTTTTTGCCATAATCGTCTACATATCTCATCATTTTTATATAATTTTGCATCATTCCTCACAAATATACATATCGAGGTATCAACAAAACGCTATAATTATTATGGACGCAGCACAACTTTATAGCCTCTACCTTAAGGCAGGCAAGCAGGCTACTACCGACTCGCGCAACTGCCCTGCCGGTTCCATATTCTTTGCACTAAAAGGCGAATCTTTCGACGGTAATAAGTTTGCTAAGGCAGCTCTCGACAAGGGTTGCTCTTATGCAGTCGTTGACGAGAAGGAGTATGCCATAGAGGGTGACGAAAGATTTATCGTTGTCGACGATGTATTGACTACATTCAAAGAGATGGCACGCCAACATCGTCGTCAATTCAACATTCCTGTAATAGGTATCACAGGTACAAACGGCAAGACAACAACCAAGGAACTTATTGCAGCCGTATTGTCGGAGAAATATAATGTGATGTATACTCAAGGCAACTTCAACAATGATGTAGGTGTACCAAAAACTCTGCTTACTCTCGATAGTTGCCATGACATAGCTGTTGTAGAGATGGGAGCATCGCATCCCGGCGACATCAGAAAGCTTGTTGAATACGCAGAGCCTACATGCGGCATGATCACCAATGTGGGTCGCGCCCACTTGCAGGGCTTTGGCTCTTTCGAAGGTGTAATGAAGACTAAGGGTGAGCTATACGATTTCTTAAAGGCTCACAACAGCAAGGTTTTCTTGAATGCCGACAATGAACACCTCTGCAAAATGACAGAAGAGCGCAACATCACAGACATAGTAAGATATGGTCAGAAGGCTGCAAACTTAAAGGTTAGAGGCGAAGTGGTAGAATGTGCACCATTCCTCACATTCCAATTCCAAGTAGATGAAGGCGAGAAGCATACTATTTCTTCCCATCTCATCGGAGCCTATAATATCGACAATATGCTTGCTGCAATAACCATCGGACTGGAGTTTGGTGTTAGCATAGATGCTATCTGCCATGCTTTGGAAAACTATATCCCAAGCAACAACCGTTCGCAATTTGAGCAAACAGCAGACAACAAACTTATCGTTGATGCCTACAATGCGAACCCATCAAGCATGATGGCAGCATTGCAGAACTTCAACATCATGAAGGCTGATAACAAGATGGCGATACTTGGCGACATGCGCGAACTTGGCGAGGTTAGCGAAGAGGAACATCAAAAAATTGTTGATTTCATCGCTTCTACTAATATTAATAATGTATGGCTCGTTGGTGCAGAGTTTGCAAAGACCAACTGCAACTTCCGCAAGTTTGATGATGTAGAGCAAGTAAAGGCAGCAATAGCCGAGAACAAGCCAAAGAACCATTGCATATTAATAAAAGGTAGCAATGGCATCAAGCTTTTCCAACTACCAGAATTACTATAGTTACTATTTTCATTAACTATTGCGAAATATAACTATTATTACTACCAAATTTAAAACGAATACGAGCGCTACGTGTAGCACTCGTATTTTTTTTTCATCCGCATAAACCCTATTTTATTCCGCTTATTCTTAGTTTGAACCGTTTGTACACCAAACTTGAAATTTAAGCAAAATATTCTTCGATAACTTTATTATCTTTGCAAGTAATAAAATAACATGTTTTACTTAAACTATAGATTATGAAACAATCAACATTTAATCGAATGAGTATTATTAAGAGTGTGTTATTGCTTGCGATGATAACAATAGCAACTTCTGTTATGGCGCAATCTGGAACAAGGTATGTGTGCACAAAAACCATATATGCAGATGGAACCGTTGGCAAACCTGCAGCTTGGGATAAGGTAATATACCTAGACTTCAGAAGTAACGAGCGTTTTGTCATCCATGCCAATTGGGGAGATGCAGTTTATGGCTTACGATATAATAACAATGGAAAACTAATCTTTGAGCAAATGGCTCAAAATAACATGGTTGGTCCTTATGTATTTTGCATGCCAGATCCCGAATGTCAATACGTTTTTTCTTCAGACAAAAAATTGCTCAATATAATCCACTATAAAAGCAACGGAGATCGCAGCATTACCCATGTTTATAAACAACAAAGCCAAGCAAAGATAGACAAAATGTACGAATAAAGATGGAGGATAGAAATATGAAAAGATGGTTATGTTTCTTTTTATTTTGCTTATCTTTGGTAATCAGCAACGCTCAACGTGTAGAATATTATCGCTGGACTAAAACATATTATAAAAATGGTAAGATACAAGCACAGAATGGCAACTCTGGACAATTCGTAACTCGTACAAAAAATGTCTGTTACGATTCTGACAAGCATGGATATACCGTAGGAAATGGCTCATTACACCTTGTAAGTCAAAGTGGCAATACAAGCAAATATGCGGGTCCATGCTATTATGGAGAAGAATGCTCATACACTTTCTTCGACGACAAAGGCATACTCAACATATCTGACTTTGCTGGCAATGTATATGTCTACAAACGTTCTTCATCTCCTAATGGCCGCACCACATGTTCTTTAATAGCAAGTAAGCGCAGCTCTGTAGGTAGTTACATACCTTCTGACAATACCGTTTCATCGTCAAGGCCCAATTCAAGAAGCCATTCTTCTAGAACACCTCAAACTCGTCAGCGAAAACGATGTACTAAATGCATAAGAAATCCAGGAGTTTGTCCCACATGTAATGGAACTAGATTGTGGCAACCAAGCATAGGATCAAGTAAAAAAATAAAATGTCCAAACTGCACCCATGGTGAGTGTTCTCTTTGTAATGGCACAGGCTATTATGGTTATTATTAACAAAATCACAAGCTAACATATTACAATAAACGGACAAAAGGTGTTTATAAACCTTTTGCCCGTTTTTTATTTTTCTTAAAAAACTACTTTCTTTACTGTTGCATGTCCGTCGGCATCAATCTTCTTAACAAGGTTTACACCACGATGTGGAGTTGCAAAGCGAGCACCTAAAAAGTTATAATACTCAACCTTAACAGTTTCTTTCAGCGAAGCCTGTTCTGTAAGCGAGATTCCTGTTGCAGCATCCTTCATTTCATTGCCTTCAGCATCGTATGTCTTAGCTCCATTCAATGGGCTGGGATTCTTGATAGCGTGATCAAACTCTGCTGCGTCAGCAGAAGGAATAGCAGAAGTATAAGCATTCCATATTTCAACCTTGCCTGCGCCAGCATACTTCTTACAGATTTCAGGCACATCTTCTGTCTTATCAAGATAATGTTGGGTGTATGAAGCTACAGTCTGAGTAGGAACCCAATCTGTCTTGGTAACAGGAAGAGACTTGCTAATCTTTGCGCCATCAATATTTGTGTAGCCTTCCATCAAGTTGTCACAGCCCTTGTAGATGCAATCATAACCTTCAGCCTTAGAGATATTCAAGCTACCACCTCTATCTGAGCGGATAGGCGACTTGGTGTCTTCGAAATAGCAACCTTCTTCGTATGCCACAGCTCCCGTACGGATATCCCATCCATCCTCACAGTTGAGCATATAGTTGTTATAATAATGTACATGACCACCACGCTGAAGAGGAAGACGAGAACCTTGAATGTTATCAAAGAAATTGTGATGGAAAGAGATTGTACGACAATTCTCGTATACATCAGAATCGCCCTTACCCCATAAGCAACTCTTGTCATGATCGTGGAAATAGTTATAGCTGAATGTCATCCACTGCACATTGTTCTTACAGTCGAGCAAACCATCATAGCGATCTTTGTTGGCTGCATCGCCATTGAAGAATTCACAATGGTCTACCCAAATATGTCCACCCCAGTTGGTCTTGGCACTAACCTTATCAGCCTGAATACCGATACAGTCTGGGTCGCCAACTTCTATTTGTTTTCCATTTCTATAAGCCACTATCTTATTCTCACCAGTTCTGAGCACCGGTACGCCCTTCATAGTGAAACGGCAGTTGCGGATAATGATATTATCTACCGACTGCATCACGAAGGTGATATGTGTAAACAAAGGAGCCTTGCCAGTAGAAGGATCTACCACACCGATAAGAGTTTTGTTAGGAGCAAGCATAATACGTTCACCGTATGTAGTCTCCACGCCACTCTTTCCACTTTGGTCATCAAGTAGCTTACCTGTATTAATTCCATCAACATAGCACTTGATACCTGTAGAGATATCATGGTCAACGATAACGATATATGGATCTACAGCCTGAAGATAAGCCTGTAGCTCAGAGAAGGTATTAGCCTTTACTACCTTACCACCTGCTCCTCCCGTGGTGCCACCAGCACGATACCAATTAGAGCCTGCTACTCCTTCATAGGCAGCAAAGCCATCAATAGAGAAATCACGACCATCTTGTGTCTGTGCATTTGCCATCATCGAAAAGCTGCAGAGCAAAGTCGATGCTAAGATGGTTTTTCTACAAACAGCCTTAAACTGTGCAGAGATAATAGAGTTTATTTGTTTCATAAATCAATTAGTTTTTATCCTTTTGTTTGTTTTCTAAAAAGGGCTGCTCTCATTCTGTAGAGACAGCCCTTCGTTTCATTTGATTATTTTTGAATACCTAACTTATAATAAATTTCAATTTATTCTGTTACAGGAACAAGCTTGATGAGAGCGATTGTTGCAGAGTCTGCTTTAGAAATCTTATGAGCGCCAGCCTCAAGAACTACAGAAGCAGGATTACCAGTAATCCTTGTTCCGTCTACCTTTACATTCTGTGCCTTAGAGCCTGTACCGAAATAAATCGACAATGTCATCTTGGAAGTTGTTGCAAAGCTAATCTCTGTACCAGATTCCATTTTAGCACTTGCCTTGTAAGTCACACCATCAATAGTTGTTTCTTCCTTTGTATAGTTGCTCTTAGAACCTGTCTGTGTGAAAGCAGGATTAGAAATGCCAAATGTCTTTGTTGTGCTATCATAAGAGAAGCTACATGTTACAGTACCCTCTACAGCAGGAGTATCAGGTGTTGGGTCAGGTGTAGGTGTTGGATCTGGAGTAGGATCTGGTGTAGGAGTTGGAGTTACTGTACCACCTGTCTCACCGCTTGATGCATTCTCGTCACCGAAGATACCTACGAGACTTGTCTTATATGAAGAAAGGATGGCATCAAGACCTACACAACGGCCATAGTCTGCATCATCAGTAGCATTGTTGAATGTATAGTGGATATCACCCTGATTCAAACGACCTGCACCATAGAAGCCTGTTACCTTAGCAGGAACATCAACAGTAGCATCAGGAGTATATGTATACATCTTTGAAGCATCTGTATCAAAGTTGTTGTATGATGTACCACCAGCCTTAGCTACTACTGTAGCAGGAACCTTTTCTGAAGGAGATGCTACCTCATATGCATCAAAATCTGTGTTTGATTGCTTCCAAGTGACATAGCTAAAGTGGCTTCCCTTCTCTGCAAAGATATTGCCGTAAGACTTCAATACTCCACCAGCCTCACCTGAGAATGTACCAACGCCCTTAGCATCTGTACCCTGCTTGGAAATCATCATAGGATACTTGGTGTTACGGAAATAGTTAGACTCAACGAATACGCTTGCGCCCATTGTTACACCGATACCATACTTAGCAACGCCATCATAGTAGTTGTTCCATACATGAACAGAAGATGTACGTACACGTGGGTGACGAGAGTCTGAGTGGTCAAACCAGTTATGGTGGTAGCAAATCAAGTTGTCGACAGTCTCACTCTTCATACCACAGAGGTTTGACTTACCAGTGTCGTGGAAGTGGTTATAAGAGAATGTGCAGAAAGTAGCACCATCCTTAGAGTCCAAAGCTCCATCACCCTTACCATGGTCACCACCGCCTTGTTCACCATAGAAGTAGTCGTTGTTGTGAACCCAGATGTGATGTGTCCCCTTAATCTCCATGTTATCATTGCTTGAGCCTTGATAGAAGAATGCCATGTTGCGAACCTCAACACCTGTACCATTGATGAGACCCAAACCGAAACCATGGAAGCAAGCATCATCACCGATACCCTCAATGGTAACATTCATTTTTGTAGCTTCGCTATTGCCTTTCAGCAAAAGACCCTTTTGGTCAGTCTTAAGTTGATCGCCAGCATCAGCAGTCTTAATCTCACCAATAATACGAACTGCAATAGGAATACTATCCGTACCCTTCTGCTTTGCAAGAAGGATGTCGCCAATACCTGTGTATTCTACATCTTTCTTACCATCGCTCAAAGAAGCCTTGATAGTCTTGAAAGTATTCTTTGTTACATAGAGGACCTTAGCACCAGCCTTCAAAGTACCATCGTTGTTATAAGCGCCTACACCATCGCGGACACCCTTATGAGCAAAGCCCTGACGGTCGTAGTTAACAACCTTCAAGTTGTCTGCGATACCGTGAGCAGCCATCTCTTTGCCATCAGTTCCTACAGCAACAACCTTCAAAGAGTAGTTGCCAGCCTTCAAACCTACAACGTCTACACGACCATACGAACCATAGTTACGAACCAACTGCTCGTCAACCTTAGTATAATCAGCATACTGACCACCCTTCACATATACATTATATGTCTTTGCAGAAGAAAGAAGTGACCACTTTGCATAAGCACTTTCCTGCCAACCTTTGCTTTCTGTAATGGTGATACCCTTTTCAGTAACCTCACCACTCTCGCCACGTTCGGCAGCCTTAGCAAAGCTCAACTCCTTAACAGTAGCATCGTAAACATCGTTTTCAGCACCCGCCTTTGCAGGAACTACGATAGTCTTATCGCCATCGAAAGAAACCTTAGTCAAGTCTTCTGTATTGTAATAGTTTACAGCACCACTATTTGTTGTAACAAACATCTGGTTCTTGTAAGTATCACGATTTACAGTATTGCTTACCTTATTATTATCATCAGGATTAACAGGGTCTGGAGTTACATTATTAGGATCCTTTACAGAGATGCTATAAACCAACATACCACCGTCAGAAGTAGTCAATGTCACATCACCTGCTTCAGAAACGGTACCTGTACAAGTCATCTGGCTTGTAGACTTTGTTGCGAAATTAGTAGTACCACCAACATTGTTGCTTACATAAATACCGCGAGCTGTTTTGCTGCTTGCAGTCTTGCAAACAACAGTTACTACCCAACCTTTCTGAACATTAGGAATTGTAACAACAAGATTGCTACCATTGAGTTCAAAATATTCGTTTGTATAATTCAAACGAAGCTTACCGCTCTTGTTTGCAGGAGTACCACTGCTTGAAGCTACAGCAGCACCACTCTTAAAGAGCAAACCTTTGGCAAAATCAAGTTCTGTGCCATTAGCAGTCAAAGCTGCATTATTCAAAGCAGGAAGGAAATTATAACGTCCCTTTGTTGCATCGTTATACCAATTTGTAGCATCTGCATTAATCAAAGCTACATCTGCCTCACTAATAAATGGATCGCGGTCTGCAAAGTTCCACGACTGTGCTACGGCTGTACCCAAGCTCATCAAGAATAGAGCAAAAGAAAAGACTGTTTTTTTCATATTTCGTTTCTCCACACTTTACTTGATGATTACTTTCTTACCATTCACAATGTAGATACCCTTAGCCAAGCCCTCGGTAGAAGTTCCTACGAATTGACCATTGAGGTTAAACACCTTACCTTGCAAAGACTGTTTAACAGCCTCCACTTGGTTGATACCTGTAGGATTAGTATCATAAGAGAAAGCCAACTTCACAAACGACATGTCGCTTTCTTCTGATGTACCATCCGAATAAGTAAGGGTTAGATTGTCACCATTAAATGTGATTTCAGTAACAGTATTGTCTACAGACTGACCATTGATTGTTACGGTTTGCTTATTATCTGCCCAAACATAGGTAGAGAATAATGCAGCCATAGCAAAGATACAAATTTTCTTCATTTTATTAGTAGATTAGTTGTTTTCGATTGTTTGCGTGCAAAGGTATCACTTTTCTTAGTACTTTTATCAAAAAAGATAGTTTTTCATCACGCAAACGTTTAAGTAAACTTTTCGTAAACAAGAATGAGAGATAAGAATATTCAAACAATATAATATGGTATAAAAACAAAAAAACTGAATCCTTAAATAAGAATTCAGCTTTCATCTTAGTGTGGTGCCACCAGGAATCGAACCGGGGACACAAGGATTTTCAGTCCTTTGCTCT
>OWJF01000070.1_pt1 | contig 42531 bp, 33 predicted proteins | sample 1732941 | NCBI WGS metagenome assembly OWJF01 (sample SAMN05065770, study PRJEB22554) | human gut metagenome | biome: ENVO:2100002; feature: ENVO:00000062; material: ENVO:00002003 | host: Homo sapiens | place: USA
ACGTAAAGTTGGCTCATTCATATTAGAATATATAGAGCGTGAACTTTCCCTTGTTAATGAAGGAGAATCACATAATGCAAGTTCTGATTCTATAGAATCTCTTTTTGGAGTGACCAAAGCTAAGATGTCTGATAATAAACTTGCAGGAGTTACACCTATAATTCTTTTGATGCCACTTCGTCTACATTTGGCTAATAAAGAACTAAATAATTTCAAAGTTAAAAGAAGAATGGAGCAAGGAAGACATCGTCACATTAAGGAATGGACGAGTGAAAACCTTACTCCTAATTTAGTGGTAAAACGCTGCAATACTATAGGTAAAAAATGCGTCGGATTTTAAGATGATTTTTGACTACAGACAGAGAATAATTCCTAATAAAAAGCTTCCTTATCAAGGTCAAAAACCGTGCAGAAAAAAATCATGGATTTTGAACACCCTACCTAACGGGGTGAGGCTGGCGCATGAAATTTCCTGATAAAACTATCAAATCTCATGCAGAACATTTATACGGATTTTGAACACCCTACCTAACGGGGTGAGGCTGGCGCGTAAGACTTCTTGATATATCTATTAAAAATCGTGCAGAAAAAAATTGCGGATTTTGAACACCCTACCCTTTCGGGGTTGGGCTGGCGCGTGAAAACCTCACATGAAAACCTCACATGAAAACCTCAATAGAATGTAATACTTAATACTTAATACTTATTACTTATTACCTTAAACTTGAAAAAATATATCTCACAAAAATCACTTTTCAACCATTTTTTTGTAATATGCACTAAAGAAAAAACACATTAAACTTGTATGCTAAGAAAATTATAGCCAAATTTGTACCCGAAAACATGATACTTTGAAAGACCGAATTGTGTCCAATTGTATGATAAGCATAAAAAAAGGAGATGGTTCGGTGTTCAAGTATATCGTGGAAAACAGCTATATCCTATAAACAATTATACTTTCTATGAAAAAAAATCAACTCTTTGTTTCGCTGCTTGCAGCTGGAATGCTTGCTATATCTCCTGCCATGGCAGATGATATGGTACGCTTTACCACTAACAAAAGCATAGGTGAAACTATCATTCTGAAACTCAATCAGACAGATTCAGATGTTAAGGTTGACTGGGGTGATGGTAATCTCACTAAGTATGAGCCTACAACCGACAAATTGCTCACAGTGGAGGGTAAGGTAGCAGGTACCGACATCACTATCTCTTCGTCAGCAGGCATTGAAACGCTGATTTGTTCAAACGCAGGTATTACGAAGCTCGACGTTTCAGGTGCATCAAGTTTGCGTTCGCTCTATTGCCAGAACAACGAAATTGATACGTTGAACGTAACCTCACTGAAAGGTCTTACCGACTTGAACTGCTCGAACAACAAAATCGTGTCGTTCACGATGACTGAGGCTACAAATCCCAATATGGAGACTTTGAACATCTCGGGTAATAAGATTGCTGGTAACCGTGGCGATAAGAAGACTACTTTTGGTTACAGCAGTCCAACACTTCACTATCTCAACATCAGCAACAATGAGTTCACAGGTAGTGTTTCATTAGGTGGTAGCGTTAACCTTGACGTTGTTAAGGCCGTCGGCAACCATCTCACTTCAATTGCTGCGAAATGCGATTCTATCTCAGTGGTGATGTGTGGCGATAACAAAATCAACACACTCGCTTTCAACGCTAACAAGCCTTCTTTGCGTCAGGTGTTTGCTGAGAACAATGCACTTACAACGCTCAATGTTTCTTCAGCTCCCCAACTTCAGTATGTAGCTGTAGATAATAATAAGTTGACTTCAGTAACGTTGCCCACAGGTAGCATTTATGCTTACACTTGTTCAAACAACAAGCTTGCATTTAATTCTCTCCCTGATCCCAACAGCGTAGACCACTTTGTTTATGCACCTCAGGCAGAAGAATTGAGCATCCATAAGAAGTTGAATTCAAAGTATGATAAGACTACACAAAAGACTATCTACTATTTGCTTACTAATACTGACAGACAACAGTTTAAGAAAGGTAAAGCTCCTTACACTCTCAACTTGAGAGACTACGTTTTGAATGCAGCAGGTTCAGCAAGTGGTATCACAGTAGAACTCATGGATGCAAGCGCAACTCCTGAAACTGAAATTGCCAAGACCGACCTTTTCACTATGAATGGTTCTTCGTATGTAGGTATGTACAGCTTCAAGAAGCCTTTTAGCAAGGTTTATGCTAAGATTACTTCAAGCGATTTCCCCGAATTGACTTTGAAGACAAGCTCATTCATGGTTGTTGAGAAGGAAGAAGACGTTACAGGTATTGGCAATGTTGCTGTAGCAAACAACGCTCTTACTGTAGAAGCTACTAAGGGTGCTGTTGTTCTGACCAGCGGTGCTCCTTGCGTAGTTCGCATCTACTCAATAGATGGTAAGCAAGTATGGCAGGGTAGCGTAAATGGTACGCAAACTGTAAACCTCGCTACTGGTATCTACTTTGTAAACGGAAAAAAGGTTGTACTCTAATTTCTAACGGAGGTTCAGCTCTTTTAATAAAAAAGAAAAATCAATGAAATACATCAAACAAATATTCACTTGCGCTACGCTCGCTATGGCATGCTATACTGCGCAGCCTGTAATGGCTCAGGTAAAGTTGTCGAGTGATGCTTTCCCCACAATCGTTGCTCCTCACCGTCAGGCAATTAGCTATCGTGAACGTACGCTCTGCTTTGATATTACAGCGAATGTTGAGTTTACTGCAACACCTAATGTTGATTGGATTACAATAGACAAGGCTGCTGATGGCACAGTTTACATTCACGTAGCTGAAAACCCCAACGAGTTCAAGCGTTCAGGTAGCGTAGTCTTTGCTAATGAAGATAAGGGCCTTAGTGAAACCTTCACCATTACACAAGGTCGTAACGAAGGTCTTTCAGATCTTCCTTCAAACAGCATTTACAGCTTGTTTACAGATGCTTCACTTTCTGAATTAAAGGAAGGTGTAACACTGAAGGATATCAATGAAAAAATCGATAAGCCTTATTATCGTGAATTGGCATCTCAAATCCTTGACGGAACTTACAACAAGAATTGCCGCGTTCAGACTTACAAAGCTAAGCTTTCTTACGTTACACAGAGTAACAACTGGAATGCTCCTGGTAAGTATTACGACCAGCGTCAGGGTGTAACAGGTATCAATATCAGCAAGGGTAAGCACATCGTTGCTGTGTCAGGTTTGCCCGATGGCAAGTCTGTGCCTGTAACTGTAACTGCATGGTATGAAGGTAAGGATGGTGGTAACTTTGACGGTGGTAATCCTCAGAGCTTTACATTCAACGTAAAGAATGGTCTTAACACCATCGACTATACATTCGACTATCCAGGTTTGGCTTACGTTTGCTACTATGCTGACCAGAACCCTGAATTGCAACCTGCTATCAAGGTTCACTTCCTCAATGGTCAAATCAATGGTTTCCTTTCTCCCGATAAGACAAACGAGGAAATGCATGAGATAACAGCCAAAGCTACTAACCTCTGTATGGACGTAGTTGGTAAGAAGGTTCACTCTATTTGGACTTCAAAGGGCTTGCACGACTATTGCAAGGCTATTGATGGTTCAATAGGTTATCGTCAGTACATGAACGTGCTCGACTCTTTGATTCAGTGGGAACACGACTTGTTGGGTCTTACTAAGTACAACCGTTTGCCCGACAACCGCACGATGGCTTACACCAACTACACTTACTACATGTTCCAAGGTGGTTTCGGTGTATCATTCCACCACAACCAAGAATCTCGTGTACTTAACTGTAACACACTCGTAAATCGTGACGATGACGCTATTTGGGGTCTCTCACACGAGTGGGGTCACCAACATCAGATGCACCCCTACTTCTGCTGGGGTGGTATGGGCGAAGTTACCAACAACATGAACTCATACTACAATATTATGAAGATGGGATACCACACCTCTGATAAGATTCAGCAGTGGGCACCTGCACGTAAGCACTTTGTTGATGCCAACTATCTCGACATCCAAACAGCTTCGAGCGGTGTGAAGGGTTCACGTTTCAGCAGCAAGCGCCACTTTGCTTATGTAAACAGAGGCTCACAGCCCAATGCAGCTTTGCGTGCATTCTGCGAAACAATGAAGGACTCAACTGTAAAGGATTACGCCAAAGTTCCCGAAGAGGCTCTTCATAACGTAGAAGTTGGTGTAGGCGAAACTCTTTGTCCCTTCGTTCTTCTTTACAACTACTTCACTACTCACGGTGTGCCCGATTTTGCTCCCGACTGGTACGAAGCACTTCGTCAGAACGATAACGAAAATGGTTCAACTGTTGAAAAGAATGATGGCGTTGATAAGTATGAGTTGATTGCTTCTGCTCAGAACAACAACAAGAACGGTAAACTTGCCGTGCTTAAGCAAAAGTTCCCCGAAAGCTGCTGGGTAAAGAACGGCTACCTTGATGGTGGTAACAATCCTAAGGCTAACACCATGCCTTTCGTACTCAACTACATCCGCAAGGTGTCACGTATCTCAGGTTACAACCTCTATCCTTACTTTGAGCGTTGGGGCTTCCTCCGTCAGATTGCACTCTACATTGGCGACTATGGTAACTACTTCAGTGTTTATACTCCCGAGATGGACAAGGAGTTCAGAGCTGACATGGAGGCACTTGTAAAGGCTGGTACTTTGAAGGAAATGCCCGAAGGCATGGTTGAGGAAATCTCAAATGTTAAGGATCTCTTTGAATCAGGCTATAAGGACTTTGGTAAGACTCCAAGCTTCCCCAACTAATTCAACGATATCTTTAAGCTAACTTTTAGCTGATACATATTTATACAGACAGCGCAAAATGTCATTCACATGAGATTTTTGCGCTGTCTGTTTTTTATGGGGTAGGGGATAAGGTTGCGTGTCAAGGATGCTTATACCCCTATCTTTAGCTCCATCTTTTTTACTTTTCCATTACACAAAAACCTTATTTGCTTTCTAAATATGATAAAATAGAGCAAAATGTAGGTTTTTGATAAGAAAAAAACAAACTCTTTAGGCTACGCACTTTGTTGGTATCTTAAATTAAGTTACCTTTGCATGGTATAAAGGCTGTTTTGTTTACCAGCAAAAAAAGAGTTTTGTTCGATGCCCAAGGAAGCAGTGTTAAACTGCTATACCCCCTCGCACAGAATCTATTTTTATGGGGCGTTTCGCACAGAAATAAAAACAGAACAGACCAAAGTTACATTAACTCAACACCCCTTTTTGTTAAGACATCATGGATTTGGATATTCTTACTGCAGTGTCTCCCATTGACGGACGTTATCGTGCTAAGGCTGAACCTTTAGCTCCCTACTTTTCAGAGTATGCGCTGATGAAGTATCGCGTGCGTGTAGAAATTGAGTATTTCATCACCTTGTGCGAACTTCCTCTTCCACAGTTGATAGACTTCCCTCGTGAACTCTTCGAAACACTGCGCGACTTCTATCGCAACTTCTCAGAGGCTGACGCTGCACGAGTAAAAGATATTGAAAGCATCACTAACCATGATGTGAAGGCTATTGAGTATTTCATCAAGGAACAGTTCGACAAAATTGGCGGTCTCGACCATTTCAAGGAATTTATCCACTTTGGTCTTACCTCTCAGGATATCAACAACACTTCCTTCCCCCTTATGCTGAAGGATGCAACCGAGTTGGTTTACCTTCCTTTGTTGCAAGAGTTGATTGACCAGCTTAACACTTATGCTGAAGAGTGGAAAGACATTCCTATGTTGGCAAAGACACACGGACAGCCCGCTTCTCCCACACGCTTGGGTAAGGAGGTTAAGGTTTTTGCATATCGTCTTGAACAGCAGGTAGCTTTGCTCAAGGCTTGCCCCATGACAGCTAAGTTTGGTGGCGCAACTGGTAACTTTAATGCACATCATGTTGCATACCCCGAATACGATTGGCGTGCTTTTGGTCGTAAGTTCGTTAGTGAAAAACTCGGCTTGCAGCGCGAGGAATACACAACGCAGATTAGCAACTACGACAATATGGCTGCCCTCTTCGATGCAATGAAGCGCATTAACACCATCGTTATCGACATGGATCGCGACTTCTGGCAGTATGTTTCAATGGAATACTTTAAACAGCGCATTAAGAAGGGTGAAGTTGGTTCAAGCGCTATGCCTCACAAGGTTAATCCCATTGACTTTGAAAACTCTGAGGGTAACCTCGGCTTGGCTAACGCCATCTTCGAACACCTCAGTCGCAAACTTCCCATTAGTCGTTTGCAGCGCGACTTGACCGACTCTACCGTTATCCGTAATATCGGTGTACCTATGGGACACTCACTCATCGCGTTCCAGAGTTCATTGAAGGGACTCCGCAAACTCTTGCTTCACGAAGAAAGCATCCGTCGCGATCTCGATAATTGCTGGGCAGTAGTGGCAGAAGCCATTCAAACCATCCTTCGTCGTGAGTCATATCCCCATCCCTACGAAGCTTTGAAGGCACTTACACGTACCAACGAAGCTATTACCGAAGAACGAATTCACAATTTCATCGACACTTTGGAAGTGAGCGATGCAATTAAGGCAGAACTTCGTGCTATCACACCGCACAATTACACGGGAATTTAAAAGGTGATTAAACAAAGCAAACAAAAAAATCTATAACAACACAGGCAAGAGTTGTATGCGAATGCAGCTCTTTGCCTTGTTTTAAAGTAATAAATAGGTATTCATTTTATAACCATGTAGGAAACTTACAGAATACCTACCTAAAACAAAAAAATGCGTTCGTGAGAATGCAATCTATCAACAAACCATTTATTTATTATTATTATGAGTGAAGATTTTTACAAGAACGACAACAATAGCCGTGATGGCTACAAGTCGCAAAACGGAAACAGTTATGGTAGCAATCATTATGGCAGCGAACGTCCGAGCAGACCTCGTTTTAGCCGTGGTGCAACTCCCGTAAACAGTAATTACAGCCAGCGTGGTGCAAGCAGTTATCGCCCTCGCTACAATGGCGGTGATGATTCTCGCTCTTACAACAATTACAACAGTTATAACAATGAAGGCGGCTACCAGCGTCCTTCACAAGGTGGCTATCGCTCTCGCTATAACTCAAACGATGGCGAAGGCGTTTACCAACAGCGCAGTGAAGGTGGCTATCAGCAACGCGGTGGAAACCGTTGGGGTAAGTCGCGTTACGGACAACAGACAGAACGTGGTGGCTATCAGCAGCGTCAAGGTGGCTATCGTTCACGCTATGAGCAGAGCGATAACAACAATAGCTATGGAACTGAAGGCGGCTATAAGTCGTATGGTAGCTCACAGCAGCGTGGTGGATACCGTCAGAATGGTGGTGGTTATAAACCCCGTTTCCAAGGTGGAAATTCTTCATTCGGTGGCGGACGTCGTGGTGCATACGATGCACACGCTAAGTATTCACAGAAAAAGCGCTTAGAATATAAGGAAGAAAATTATGATCCTACAGTTCCTATGCGTTTGAACAAGTTCTTGGCAAATGCAGGTGTTTGCTCGCGTCGTGATGCCGATAAGTATATTGAAGCAGGTGTTGTAAGCGTAAACGGAACTGTCGTAACAGAACTCGGTACTAAAGTTCTTCGCACCGATGAGGTGAAGTTCCACGATAACCTCGTTAAGATTGAAAAGAAGGTTTACGTATTGCTCAATAAGCCTAAGGGTTATGTTACAACAAGCGATGATCCTCAAAATCGTAAAACGGTTATGGACCTCGTGCGCAATGCATGTCCCGAACGTATATACCCTGTAGGACGTCTCGACCGCAACACAACAGGTGTCTTGTTGCTTACTAACGATGGCGAGTTGGCTTCAAAACTCACACATCCTAAGTTCTTGAAGAAGAAGATTTATCATGTAACAACCGACCAAAATGTTTCGGCTGCCGACATCCGTCAGATTGCCGAAGGTGTTACACTTGAGGATGGCGAAATTAAGGCCGATGCTGTTGAATATGCTTCAGAAACCGATAAGAAGCAAGTCGGCATTGAAATTCACAGCGGTAAGAACCGCATCGTACGTCGTATCTTCGAAAGCCTCGGTTACCATGTAATCAAGCTCGATCGTGTATATTTTGCAGGTCTTACTAAGAAGAACGTACGTCGCGGTGATTGGCGTTATCTTACAGAAAAAGAAGTACAGATGCTCCGTATGGGCGCATTTGAATAAAAACACAACACAATAACACATTAAGTGTGTGTTTACCTTTATCAAGCAATGCAAAAAGCACCGAAAGGCTGGGGCGTTTGCTTTGTGCAATATGCGTGTCGCAACGCAGGTAATTGCATTGCTTGAAGAAGGTTCGCACAGAGAAATAAGCCATTATGAAGAGAACAAAGATTGTAGACGTGCTTAGTCGCACAGACTTCGGCACAGAAGTTTGTGTAAAAGGTTGGGTACGTACTCGCCGTGGCAGCAAATCAGTTAACTTTATTGCTCTTAACGACGGTAGCACCATAAAGAATGTTCAAGTTGTAGCCGATGTTGAAAAGTTTGATGCCGAAATGATTAAACTCATCACAACGGGTGCTTGCTTGAGCGTGGTAGGTACATTGGTTGAAAGCCAGGGTGCAGGTCAGAGTGTAGAAATTCAGGCTAACCAAATAGAGGTGCTCGGCACTTGTGGTTCTGACTATCCCATGCAAAAGAAGGGACAGTCGTTCGAGTACATGCGTCAATATGCCCATTTACGTTTGCGTACCAACACTTTTGGTGCTGTAATGCGCATCCGTCACAACATGGCAATGGCAATTCATACCTATTTCCACGAACACGGCTACTTCTATTTCAATACTCCGCTTATCACAGCATCCGACTGTGAGGGTGCAGGTCAGATGTTCCAAGTAACTACAAAGAACCTCTACGACCTTAAGAAGGACGAAAATGGTAAGATTGACTATTCTGACGACTTCTTTGGCAAGCAAACTTCACTCACCGTAAGTGGACAGCTTGAAGGCGAACTTGGTGCTACTGCATTGGGTGCTATTTACACCTTTGGTCCTACTTTCCGTGCAGAAAACTCAAATACGCCTCGTCACTTGGCAGAGTTCTGGATGATTGAACCTGAAGTTGCTTTTATGGATCTTCCCGAACTCATGGAGTTAGAAGAAGACTTCATTAAGTATTGTATCCGTTGGGCACTCGACAATTGTAAAGATGATCTTGAATTCCTCAACAAGATGATTGATAAAGGTCTTATTGAGCGTTTGCAAGGTGTTCTCAATTCTGAGTTCGTTCATCTTCCTTACACTGAGGGTATCCGCATTCTTCAGGAAGCCATTGCTAAGGGCAAGAAATTTGAGTTCCCTTGCGAATGGGGCGATGACCTTGCTTCAGAGCACGAACGCTTCCTTGTTGAAGAGTACTTCAAGAAGCCTGTCATCATGACCAACTATCCCAAGGCTATCAAGGCATTCTACATGAAGATTGACGAAGAAGAGTCTGGTTTTGGTGGTAAGAGCGGTCAGACTGTACAAGGTACCGATGTTCTTTTCCCGCAGATTGGTGAAATCATTGGTGGTAGTGTACGTGAAGAAAGCTACGACAAGTTGATGAACGAAATCAACGAACGCAAAATTCCTATGAAGGATATGACTTGGTATCTTGACACTCGCAAGTATGGTTCATGTCCTCACGCAGGTTTCGGCTTGGGCTTTGAACGTCTCATCCTCTTTGTTACGGGTATGCAGAATATCCGCGACGTAATCCCCTTCCCTCGTACTCCAAAGTCTGCTGAGTTCTAAAAACGAAATTCAGTAAAAAAATAAAGAAGTAAAAAGTAAGAGAATCGCATGTGTTTATGCACCTCTCATTACCTTTTACTTCTTTTTTTATGCATGGCTCTTCGTCAAATAAGTAACAGAAAAAATAACTTGGTACAAAATGCTAAGCATATTTGCATCTAACGACATAGTTCTAGAGGAGTTTAAAACTGTGCTTTTGGAGAAGAACCTATAAAAACCTTACATTCTTCAAGAAAACATCCTACTTTTCATCCCTTTCAATCCGAAAAGAAGGAAATCAGTCCAATCAGCAAAATCTGTATTCAATATACTCTTTTCGAGTCTATCAATTAACATGTACGAGTTAATCAATAGAAAAGGCAAAGTTAATCAATTAACTTGGTCGAGTTAATCAATAGACTTTTTGGGGACATACTTTGCAAAGGGATATTTTTATGTAAATTTGCATCCGCATTTCATGATGCTAAACAAGAATTCAACCTTGCAGACGAATTATACATAACAATTTTAGTAAAACAATAAAAGATGAATATCAAGTCAATAGGTAATAAAATTAAAGGTAACCCTACAATGATAGAGGGTACGGTATATTCGATGCTCATCATCTGCAGCATTTCCCATTTTCTGAATGATATGATTCAGTCAATTATTCCTTCTATCTATCCGATAGTAAAGGATAAATTCAATTTTTCGTTTGCACAAATAGGTATCATTACATTGGTTTTCCAGATGACGTCTTCTATTCTGCAACCTTTTACAGGACTTTATGCTGACAAGCATCCGCGTCCTTACGCTCTTTCCATCGGTATGTGCTTTACATTGGTAGGTCTGCTTCTGTTAGCCTTTGCCGAGAGTTATTCTCTATTTCTTTTGGCTGTAAGCATCGTGGGGTTGGGTTCGTCTGTATTTCATCCTACAGCCTCGAGAGTGACACAAATGGCATCGGGAGGCAAAAAAAGTTTGGCACAATCCATCTTTCAAGTAGGTGGTAATGGCGGTGCTGCAGTAGGACCTTTATTAGCTGCTATCATCATTTTACCTTTTGGGCAGTACGCCATCTCTTGGTTTGCTTTGGCTGCTTTGATAGCAGCCATCATTATGATAAGATTGGGTGTTTGGTACAAGGCAAGATTGGCGTATGTAGTGAGCCATCCACAGAGAAAAACGCTTCTCAATACTCAGATTTCTCCAAGAGTAAAGTATTGGTCATTGTTTATTCTTATTATGCTTGTGTTCTCGAAATACTTTTACACGGCTTGCATAACAAGCTATTTTACCTTCTTCCTTATAGATAAGTTTGGTGTGTCGGTACAAACCTCACAATTGTGTCTCTTTGTATTCCTTTTCGCTTTTGCTATAGGAACGGTAGCAGGAGGTGTGTTGGGTGATAAGTTTGGCAGAAAGTATGTTATTTGGTTTTCCATCTTAGGAGCAGCACCTTTTGCCCTTGCCATGCCTTTTGTTAATTTTACGTGGACCATTATCTTCACCTTTTTATCGGGTTTGATTATAGCCTCGGCTTTCTCTTCGATTGTAGTGTATGCCACCGATTTAATGCCCGACAAGGTAGGATTGATAGCAGGAATATTTTTTGGACTTATGTTTGGCTTGGGAGGCTTAGGTTCTGCCTTCTTTGGTTGGTTAGCCGACAAAACGAGTATTGAGTATATATTCCAAGTAAGTGCCTTCTTGCCATTGCTTGGCATCATTGCTGGTTTTTTGCCGAATATGCAGAAATGAATTGATATAAGGGTAGTCCTAAAATTCTGATTTTAAAATTCTGATAGTTGCTTTGCTCCCTCTCACATGTGTCTTTCTTCTTTGAGAACATGGGCTGCGACTCAGCAATTCAAACATGTTTATTTTTTTGAGGACATAAAATTGATAAAAGCTTGCTATCATTAAGGAGTACTCGTTAAAAGTTGACCTATACGCCTAAAAGTTGCACAAGTTATTTTTTGCATATTACTTATGGATGATGTTTCACGCGCTAACTTTACTCCTAAGGGATAAGGTTGGCGCGTGAAACATTGGACACAAAAAAGAGAGACAAACACCATTCACAGGTAGGTGTTTGTCTCTCCATTTAATGTAATCTTGTAAAGATTTTATTTCTTAATATTGGGACTTTGCAGACCATAGCCCTTTTGCTTATCCTCGAGGATGAGGAGGCAAGAGATGATGATGGAGATGATGCCGAAGCATGCAAAGATGGTCATGGATGGTGTGTAGTTGATGATACCATCGGCTTGCGTGTTGCTTTGGTTAACCTTACCAATCCATACGGGAACAAGGGCAAGACCAATGTTCTGGATGTAGAAGATGAGAGCGTAAGCCGTGCCAAGCAACTTTATAGGGATGATTTTGGGTACTGAGGGCCACATGGCTGAAGGAACGAGACCAAAAGCAATGCCTAAAACTACCATTACGATGATGGCAACAATCCAAGAGTTGAGCGGGAGGGCAAATATGATGTGAACCAAAGTGAGCAAGGCGCTACCGATGAGCATCAAAGTGGCACCCTTACCATATTTGTCGTAAATGCCACCAAAGAAGGGAGTGAGGAAGATGGTGCCGAAAGGCAACATAGCTGGGATAAGACCTGCTGTGGCCTCAGGAACTCCGTATTTCATAACCATCAGTTTGGTTGCAAACTTCAAGAAGGGGAATACACCTGCATAGAACATGAGGCAGAGCACAGCTATGTACCAGAAGCCACGGTTGCAGAAAAGTGTACCAAGATCTGAGAACTTGAAACCTTCTTCGGGTTCGCTTTGAATAGAAGCTGCTGAGTTGTCTTCTTTCTTATCCATTACGCAATAAACCATGAAGGCAATCATACCTGCGCAAAGCAAAGCTGCCCCCAAACCAACTGAGCCTGAAACTCCACCTAAGGCCTTAGCAATAGGAAGTGAACATGCTAATGCAAGCATCGTACCTACACGGGCAAGTGCAACTTGGATGCCCATAGCGAGTGCCAATTCATGACCAGTAAACCATTTTACAAGAACTTTTGTTACGGTTACACCTGCAGTTTCGCAGCCGACACCATAAATGGCGAAACCAACTGCTGCCCACACTACTTGGCTATGGTATGTACCAAAGCAAGGAATGGTGATGCTACCTTCGAAGGTATGAGAAACGGCATACCACTTAACTAATGCACCGCAAAACATTAAGATGGTAGACATGAGTCCTGTGAAGCGAATGCCAAATTTATCGAGGATAACGCCACCAAAGAAAAGGAGTAAAAGGAAAACGTTGAAGTAGCCGTAAGCACCAGAGAAGAAACCATATTCATCGCTTGTCCATCCTAATCCCATACCTTCTGCTGTCTTTTGAGCTGTGAGAAGGGATTCGAGTGGTGACATTACGTCTGTAAAGAAGTAGCCAATCATCATTGTTACGCTGACAATAAGAAGGGCTGACCAGCGAGCAACTTTTGAGTCGCTGAGTTTTTGCTGAAGTTTTTCTGTCATATTGTGAGTTTTTTTGATTTTAAAGAGGGGAAGTCTTTAAGTTAAGAAAAGGGTAAGTAGGTGTTCAAAATTATTTTGATTATGGGTGGTTCTAATAATTCTGATCAACTATCAGAATTTTAGAATTTAAAAATCAGAATTTTTAGAACCACCCTTATACCAATGCTGAAAACAGTTTCAACAAATTGAACACCTACTTCTCCTTTTACTTTAAGTACTTATCTAACCAACGGAAGAAGGTGCGTTGCCACAGAATTCCATTTTGAGGTTTCAGTACCCAATGGTTCTCGTCGGGGAATAGTAAAAGTTGTGCATCAATGCCACGCATACGTGCGGTGTTGAATGCCGATTCTGCATGTGTGTATTCAATGCGGAAGTCTTTTTGTCCGTGGATGCAGAGGATGGGGGTATCCCATTTGCTTGCATAAAGGTGTGGAGAGGTTGAGAAAACCTTTTGTACCTGTCCGTCGGCAGCCAACTTCCAAGGTGCAGAACCCATATCCCAGTTGGGGAACCACATCTCCTCGGTTTCAACATATTGTTGCTGGGTGTTGTAAATGCCATCATGGGCAATGAAAGCTTTAAAACGCTTGTCGTGGTTACCTGCCAACCAATATACGCTATAGCCACCAAAACTTGCACCTACGGCACCCAAATGCTCTTTGTCAACATAAGGTTCTTTGCAAATGTCGTCGATAGCACTTAAGTAGTCTTGCATGCAAAGTCCTGAGTAGTCGCCAGAAATTTCTTCAAGCCATTCCATACCGAAACCAGGAAGACCACGACGGTTAGGTGCAACAACAATGTAGTCGTTGGCTGCCATAATTTGCATATTCCAACGGAAACTCCAGAACTGACTAACAGGTGACTGTGGACCACCTTCGCAGAAAAGTAGGGTGGGGTATTTCTTGGCAGGATCGAAATGGGGTGGATAAATTATCCAGCAAAGTTCTTGCTTGCCATCAACGGTCTTAACCCAACGTTCTTCAACTTTGCCAAATGTCAAGTTGTCGTAAAAGTATTGATTTTCGTGTGTAAGCTGCTGGGCAGTTGCATTTTTCTTTAAGGGCAAAACAAAAACCTCGTCGGCAGCACTCATGCTTTGACGTTTGCAGTAGAGGCTTTTGCCATCGGGAGCAAGACCTAATAAAGAATAGTCTGCTACATCCTGAGTTAAAGCTTTGTGCTCACCTTTTAAGTTCGTTTGGTAAATGTTAGTTTTACCATGCCAAACGCCTGTAAAGAAAAGAGTTTTGCTATCGTTACCCCAGCAAAATTCGTTGACACCACTTTCAAATTTTTCAGTGACGTATGTCTTTTTGTTTGTTTTCAAGTCGAGCACACAGAGGCGAGTGCGGTCGCTTTCGTAACCATCGCGTTCCATGCTACTCCAAGCTACGTAGCGTCCATTGGGTGAGAATTGTGGATTTTGGTCGTAGCCCATGTTGCAATCTACTTTTGGATGGTTAACGGCTTGGTCTTTAAGCGAACGGTCTTCTTCTATGGCAGGGGCTACATAGTCGGCAGGTTTGCAGAGGTTGCGTGTTTTACCTGTTGCGAGATTGTATAGATAAATATCGCTGTCTGTGCTAATGGCATAGGCTTTACCCACTTTTTTGCGACAGGTGTAGGCAATGGTTTTAGCATCAGGACTCCAAGCAAGTTGTTCGATGCCCCCAAAAGGCATCATGGGACATTCGTAGGGTTCGCCTTCAAGCAAATCCTTGGTTTCGCCCACTTGTTTGCCATCAAAGTCTGCAATAAAGGGGTGGGGGGCAGAGGTTACATAAGTATCCCAATGTTTATACATTAAGTCGTTAATAACCATGCCTGTGGCCAAGGGTAAATCAGCATCATTCTTTTGAATGCTGTGGTTTTGGTCTACTTCCATCACCAGTATTACTTTCTTGCCATCAGGCGAGAAAAGGAAGTCTGCAATGTCGCTTTTTGTGTTTGAAATTTGCTGACGGTTTGTTCCGTCCACATTCATTTTCCAAAGTTGGCTGCTACCACTTTCTGCTGAAAGGAAAACAATCTCCTTGCCACCATTGATAAAAGTGGCCCCCATTTCGCTTTTAGAACTGGTAGTGAGTTGTTGACTTTTGCGTGTGGCAATGTCGAATGTGTAGAGCACAGAATGGCTCTTGTTTTGCTTAACACTGTAATACGTCACGGCATAAACAGCCTGTTTACCATTAGGCGAAATTTTAAATCCGCCTACACGTCCCATAGCCCAAAGAGCTTCGGGAGTCAAGCGGTCAGACTTCAGTGTAGGCTGTTGCTTGCCAATAAAGTCTTGCGCTTGTGCAGGGGTAACCGTAGCGGTAGCTGCTGCCAATGCTGTAGCTGTTAGCATGGTTGTAATGATGTTCATATTTTAAAATGTTATTTGCAAAATAAGAAAGAAGCTAAAGGCCAAAACCATAGTGAATGGGTATAGCTTTTAGCTTCTCAATTAGTAGTTTATGCTTGTGCCTTTTCAGCTTTTTCGTTGGAAGTGTAACTGAAAAAGACGCATGATGCATTAAGTAAGTAGTCTTATTACTGCTGTTGTTGACGGCGCTGCTGAATTTCTTGCTGGCGCTTCATCATTTCCTCTTGTTGTTTTTGCAGTGCTTCGAGGCGAGCAGCCAATCCGCTTGGTTTTTTGTTCGGATTGTTTTTGTTGGCTTGATAGTTCGCTTCGAGCTTGGCAAGGAGTTTCTTGTCATCTGTGGTTTTACGCAAGTACCACATTGTGAGCGCACTGAAGAGAAGCGAGATGAAGTAGTAATAGTTCAAACCAGCTGAGTATTTGTTGAACATGAAGAAGAAGAACAGCGGCATGAGCATCATCATCCATTGCATCATCTTCATTTGCTGAGCCTGTTCGCCCGACATAGTTTCGCGCTGCTGACGCATGGTCATGAAACTATAGAGCAAGTTAGTGGCACAGAACAAGAGGCAGAACAAGCTGAGGTGGTTGCCCAAGCCCCAAATGTTTACGTTCCACGAAATGAGAGAGTCGTAAGTTGAGAGGTCGTCAGCCCAAAGGAAACTTTGCTGACGGAGTTCGATAGCATTTGGCACGAAGTTGAACATCGCAATCCAAATAGGCATTTGGATGAGCATAGGCAAGCAACCTCCCATGGGGCTAACTCCATACTGCGAATAAAGTGTCATGGTTTCTTGCTGACGCTTCATGGCATCTTCTTGCTTAGGATATTTGGCTGCAATCTCATCTACTTTAGGCTTGAGCACACGCATTTTGGCACTGCTTAAATAGCTCTTACGTGTGGGCACATACACAATGGCACGGAGTAAGAGTGTGATGAGTAACAACACAATGCCCATGGGCAAACCAAGACGAGTAAAGAAGTCGAACACGTAGAGTGTGAAGAAACGGTTAATCCATTTCACGATAGGCCAACCCAAGTAAACTAAGCCTTGCAAGTCGTTGTCGTGTTCCGACACCTTGTAGTTGTCCATTTTTTGGAGCAAACGGTAGTTGTTAGGACCAAAATAGAATTGGAACTTTGATGGTTTAGCACCACTGGCATCAAAGTTGGCTGCCATGTTAGCTTCATAGTTTTTTAAGTAGCCACAGCCTTCCTCTAATTGCTCGCTCTTTACGTTTACATTCTTCATAGGTTCGGCTGCCAAAAGCACCGAACTGAAGTATTGGTTTTTAAAGGCAATCCAATCGACACTTTCAGTTACGCTTTCCTCCTTTGTTTCGTTTTCGGGCATTTTTTTAGTGTCGTCATCGTGTTTCTTGTAGGTAAGCGTAGAGTACATGTTTTCAAAGTAGAAACCCTTTTCTTGTTGAGCTACGCGATCGTGCCAATCTAATTGGATGCTCTGTGTGCTCGAGGGTAAATACTTTTGCAAGCCGTTAGCTTTCACTGTGAAGTTAACCAAGTAGTTATCGGGCAGGAGTTTGTAGTCAACATCAAGTGTTGCACCATCTGCTGCAGTAAGGCGCATGGTTACTGTGCTGTCGGTTGCATGAACGGGGGTAAAGAAGTAATTGTCGAAACTGAGTGTTCCCTCTTTGGTGTCGAGCTTAAAGTTTAAACCCGCATCTTTTGCGCTGTAAAGCAAGAGGGGATTCTCTTTCTTTGCCTCAAAATCTTTGTAGCTTTTGTACTCATTCAAGCGCACTTCGCTGATGGCACCGCCCTTTGTGTTTACCTTTACAGTCACTTTGTTGTTCTTCAGCACTACATCGTGTGCTTCGCCTTGTGTGGCAGCAAAGAAAATGTCTGTACTGTCAGTAGTGGCTTGTGTGGCAACAGCTTTAGTTGCGGCATCTTGCTGCTTATTGTCTGCTGCTTTCTGAGAGGTCTGTTCGGTCTGATTGCCTTGCAGGTTTTTCTCTTGATTTGTGTTGTACCAACTGAATCCAATTAGTACAGCTGCCATAAGCACCAGTCCAATAATCGTGTTTTTATCCATATTTGTTTTTAAGTTTGGAGTTTTGGGGTTATGAGGTTATAATGTTACGTATGGGTGGTTTAACCCTTATTTGTTGTGTTGGTTATATATGCACCTGAAAGGTAACATTATAACCTTTAACCTCAAAACCTAAAACTCTTTATTGTTAATTGCGGCTTTAATAAAGTCGAGGAACAATGGATGGGGTTTAAGCACTGTGCTTGAGTATTCGGGGTGGAATTGTGTACCCACGTACCATGTCAGTGTTGGAATTTCCACAATCTCAACCAAGTCGGTGTCGGGGTTGGTTCCTACACACTCCATGCCAGCTTCCTCGTATTGCGAACGGAAATCGTTATTAAATTCGTAGCGGTGGCGATGACGTTCGCGAATCACCTCCTTGCCATAAATTTCGCGTACACGGCTACCTTCGCGCAAGTTACATTCGTAACCTCCTAAACGCATTGTGCCACCCATGTTCGTAATGTTTTTTTGGTCCTCCATGAGGTCAATCACATTATGATCGGTTTTAACATCCATCTCGGCAGAGTTGGCATCAGCATAGCCTAATACATTGCGTCCGAACTCGATAACCATCATTTGCATACCCAAGCAGATACCAAAGGTGGGCTTGTTATTTTCGCGACAATATTGTGTGGCAATAATTTTGCCCTCAATGCCACGTTGACCAAAACCTGGACAGATAACATAGCCATCCATGCCTTTAAGCATTTCGGCTACATTCTCTTGTGTGATTTTCTCTGAGTTAATGAAGTGGCACTTTACCTTGCGATCATTATAGGTGCCAGCTTGCGATAATGCCTCAAGAATGCTCTTGTAGGCATCTTGCAAATCATATTTGCCCACCAATCCGATGTTGATAATCTCGGTTGCTTTGTGACGGCGGTCAAGAAATGAACGCCAAGGACCTAATCCCGGAGTTTCGCCAACAGGCATATCTAATTTGCGCAGAATGGTTGCATCCAATCCTTGCTCTTGCATGCGCAGTGGCACTTCGTAGATGGTAGGCATGTCGAGGCTTTGCACAACAGCCTCGGGTGAAACATTACAAAACGCAGCAATCTTACGGCGGAGTCCTGCTCCTAACTCATGTTCAGCGCGGAGCACTAAGATGTCGGGCTGAATACCTAAGCTCTGTAACTCTTTAACAGAGTGTTGTGTAGGTTTGGTCTTCAACTCACCTGCTGCTGCAAGATAGGGAACATAGGTGAGGTGAACGCAAACGGCATTTTTGCCTAAGTCCCATTTTAATTGACGAATGGCTTCAAGGAAGGGTTGTCCTTCGATATCGCCAACGGTTCCGCCAATTTCGGTAATTACAAAATCGTATTTCTTGGTTTTGCCCAAATAGAGCATGTCGCGCTTAATTTCATCCGTGATATGCGGAATAACCTGAATGGTCTTGCCAAGATAGTCGCCGCGACGTTCTTTGTCAATCACGCTCTGGTAAATGCGTCCAGTAGTGAAATTGTTGTAGCGAGTAGTGTGAATACCCGTGAAACGTTCGTAGTGTCCAAGGTCCAAGTCGGTTTCCTGTCCATCGTCTGTCACGTAACACTCACCATGTTCGTAGGGGTTGAGTGTACCTGGGTCAATATTGATGTAAGGATCAAACTTTTGAATCGTGATGCTGAAACCACGAGCCTGCAACAATTTGCCGATAGATGCGGCAATAATTCCTTTACCGAGTGAGGAAGCTACGCCTCCTGTCACGAAAATGTACTTAGTCTCTGACATTTTGTGTTGATTTTGAAAGTTTCGAATGTTTCAGCATGCAAAGTTAATGTTTTTCTGTTACCTTTGCAGCAAATTAAGTAAAAAATATGAACAAAGAGATTATCTTTCAATACTTTCAAGAGCTTACTGACGTTCAGCGTGAGCAGTTTGCGCAATTAGATGCGCTCTATCGTGAGTGGAATGCTAAAATCAATGTTATTTCGCGCAAGGACATTGACAATCTTTATCCGCATCACGTGCTCCATTCGTTGGGTATTGCTAAGGTTATTAACTTTCGTCCAGGAACAAAGATTATGGACATTGGCACCGGGGGTGGTTTTCCTGGTATTCCTTTGGCTATTCTTTTTCCAGAGTGTCAGTTTAAACTCATTGATAGCATTGGTAAAAAAATTAAGGTTGCTTCGGCTGTTGCGCAAGCTATTGGTTTGAAGAATGTGCAGATTGAGCATCGCAATGTAATGGAGGAGAAGGCGAAGTATGATTTCGTGGTGAGTCGAGCTGTGATGAATGCTTCAGACTTGGTTAAATTGGTGCGAAAAAATATTAGCCGTGAACAACGCAATGCTTTACCTAACGGATTGATTTGTTTGAAGGGTGGTGATGTTACTGAAGAAATGGCACCCTTTGCAAACTGCTCGGAAGTATGGAACTTGAGTCAATATTTTGCGGATGAGTTCTTTGAAACTAAAAAGGTTACTTACATTCAGCTATAGGGACTCCTTTTTAATTGAGTCATCTCTGCTTTTACATTTTTAAAATTTTAGTAAAACATGCAGATAAATAGATTTTGCGTAAATATGATTCAAGAGAACTGTTATTTGGTGTGGGACGAAACACGTCAAGCAGCTCTCATTGATTGTGGTGCCTATTATGATGAGGAGCGAAAGGCAATAAGCAGTGTTGTTGCCGAAAAGAATCTTACGCTAACACACCTCTTTAATACGCACGCTCATTTTGACCATTTGTTTGGTGCCTCCTATATATATAAGGAGTATGGCGTGAAAATTGAACTTTGTGCAGCTGAACAAGAGACTTATGCGCAAGCTGCAAAGTTTATGACAAACGATTTGCATCTTAATTTGTCGTTAGAACTTCCTCCTGTGGGACGTTGGTTTAACGATGGTGACAAACTTAGTTTTGGTAATACCACGTTCGAGGTGATAGCTACTCCTGGTCATACACCTGGTGGTGTGTGCTTTTATTGTAAGGAAGACAATGTGCTATTTACGGGGGATAGTCTCTTCCGTCAAGGCATCGGTCGGTGCGATTTTCCTGGAGGTAACGAAACGCAATTGGTGCATGCACTTAAAACTCGTATTTTGACACTTCCAGGTTGTGTGCAAGTGCTTCCTGGGCATGGTGATATATCAACGATTGCCGAGGAGAACCGTACGTTTATGTATTAAGATGCTGAGACTGGAAAATCTGATTAAAGTGTTCTTTTGCAGTCAAAGTTTACGAAAAAGCCTTAACATGGACTGAAAAAAGCGTTGGGTAAAATATTTTGTCTATAATATTTTTATAAACCATAAAAAAACTATACTTTTGCAGTAACGAATACTCATCAAACAAATCATTAAGTCTCATGAAAAAGACCATCTTGGTTACTGGTGGTACCGGTTTTATCGGTTCGCACACCACAGTAGAGTTGCAAAATGCAGGCTACGATGTTGTTATCGTAGATAATTTGTCTAACTCAAAGGCAGACGTTGTTGACGGTATCGAAAAGATTACTGGCATTCGTCCTGCTTTCGAAAAAGTAGACTGCTGCGATTTGGCAGCTTTGGAAGGCGTCTTCAAAAAATATCCCGCAATTACTGGTATTATCCACTTTGCAGCTTCAAAGGCTGTAGGCGAAAGCGTACAGTTGCCCTTGAAGTATTACGAAAACAATCTCCTTTCTCTTATCAACTTGCTTAAGCTCATGCCTAAGTATGATGTTAAGGGTATTATCTTCTCATCTTCGTGCACCGTTTATGGTCAGCCCGATCCTGAGAACTTGCCTGTTACTGAGCAAGCTCCTATTAAGAAGGCTGAAAGTCCTTATGGTAACACAAAGCAGATTAACGAGGAGATTATTCAGGATTACGTACACAGTGGTGCAAAAATTAGCGCTATCATCTTGCGCTACTTTAACCCCATCGGTTCGCATCCCTCTGGTATTATCGGTGAAATGCCTAACGGTGTTCCTGCCAATCTTATTCCTTACCTCACTCAAACAGCAATGGGTATCCGTCCCTGCTTGAAGGTGTTTGGTGATGACTATGATACTCCTGATGGTTCTTGTATCCGCGACTACATCTATGTGCTCGACCTTGCTAAGGCTCACGTAGCAGCAATGGCTCGTATTGTTGAGGATAAGAACACTGACCCCGTTGAAATCTACAACGTAGGTACTGGTAAAGGTGTGAGCGTTTTGGAACTTATCCATACATTCGAAAAGTGCACAGGTGTTAAGCTTAACTACGAAATCGCTCCCCGTCGCGAAGGTGATATCGAGAAGGTTTGGGGTAATGTAGATAAGGCTAACAAGGTGCTCGGCTGGAAGGCTGTTCACACTCTTGAGGAGGCTTTGACTTCTGCTTGGAATTGGCAGCAGAAGCTCCGTGAACGTGGTATCATGTAATTTAGCTAAGTAAAAAATCTTAAGGGTTAAGAGTTAAGTAACTGCGCACTAAGATACGCTGCTTGCTTAGCACTTAACCCTTATTTCTTAACCTTTATTCCTTTAAAAAATTGCAACCCTATTATTTATTAGAAGAAAAACTTCTGCGCAGAAATCTGACATTGATTAAAAGCATTGCTGATAGAGCTCAAGTGGAGTTTATCTTGGCATTTAAAGCCTATGCGCTTTGGAAAACTTTTCCAATTTTCCGCGAATACATTCGTCACACCACGGCTTCTTCGCCTTACGAAGCTCGTTTGGCTTATGAGGAATTTGGTACAAAGGCTCATACTTATTCGCCTGCCTACGAAGAAGATACTTTTGATACCTTGCTGAAGTGCTCAAGTCACATAACCTTTAATAGCTTGACGCAATTCGAAAGATTTAAAGATAGCGTGTTAGCTCAGGGTGAAAACCATCCCAGTATGGGGTTGCGCATCAATCCAGAGCATAGTGAAATTGAAACCGAACTCTACAATCCTTGTGCGCCTGGTTCGCGTTTTGGTGTGTTAGCATCACAACTGCCTGCGCAATTACCCGATGAAATCGAAGGTTTTCATTGTCATTGCCATTGCGAAAGCTCGGCAGAAGCATTGCAAAATACGTTAGGTTGGATTGAAAAGAAATTTGGTCCTTGGCTTAATCAATTGAAATGGTTAAACTTGGGTGGTGGACACCTTGTGACACGTAAGGATTATAATGTAGATTTGTTGATTCAAATTCTGCAAGATTTCAAGGCGAAGCATCCTAACTTGCAGTTGGTATTGGAACCTGGTTCTGCCTTTGCATGGCAAACGGGAAGTTTGGTTTCTCAAGTGGTTGATGTTGTTGAAAATAAAGGAATTAAGACGGCAATATTAAATGTAAGCTTTACATGTCATATGCCAGATTGCTTAGAAATGCCTTATCATCCAGCTGTAAGAGGTGCTGAAACTATTGAAGATGCTCGCGAAAGAGGTTGCGAAACGGATGCTTGTGTTTATCGTTTAGGTGGCAATAGTTGCTTGAGCGGAGACTATATGGGGTATTGGCGCTTTGAAAAACCTTTACAGGTTGGTGATATTGTAGTTTTTGAAGATATGATTCACTATACTACAGTGAAAACCAATATGTTTAATGGTATTCATCATCCTGATCTTCGCATTGAGAAAATGGATGGTAGTGTTGAAACTTTGCGAACTTACGTTTACGAGGATTATCGTGACCGTATGGATTGATAGATGTGTATGATAACAAATAATGTGTGGGTGCCGAGAGGTTTGCCTTGTGCTGAAGCATTTAAATTGCCCTGTTATGAGTTAACTGATTGGCAAAATTGTAAATGTCAGAGGCGTGTGTTGTTGCTCAATTTGATGCCTGAAAAGGAAAAGACGGAGTTGGACATAATTCGTACACTGACTGCAACGGGCGAATCGTGTCAAGTAATTCCTGTAAAGATAAAAGGACAGACGTATAAAACAACGCCTGTAGAACACATGAATGCTTTTTATCTTGATTTTGATGAGGTTGAGTGTGGATACTTTGAGCGTTTGATTATAACAGGTGCACCTCTTGAACAAATACCTTTTGAGGAAGTTCGCTATTGGCATCAACTACAAAATATTATGCATTGGGCTGATGAGCATGTGCGTAGTACACTTTATATTTGTTGGGGTGCGCAGGCTGGGCTTTATGAGCACTATGGCATAAAGAAATTTTCATTGCCTGAAAAAATGTTTGGCGTATTCCCTCAAAAGGTATTGCATGCAGACAATCCCCTGATGCAAAATCTTACTCCTACTTTCCTTATGCCAAATTCGCGTCATACAGAAGTGCGTTTAGCTGATGTGTTAGCAAAAGTAGAAGAAGGACTTTTTACACTTGCTGCAAGCGATGAGAGTGGAGTGGGAGTATTAGCAAGTACCGACTGTAAGCGCGTTTTTATAGTAGGTCATTTGGAATATAACGCATATACTCTTGACAATGAATATCATCGTGATCTTTCAAAACAACTTCCTATTAAGGCTCCTTTGCATTATTACGATGAAAACGGTGAAATTGTTTATTCATGGGAAAATGATGCCGTAACATTCTATCGCAATTGGATTGCTTCTTTGAGTAGGTAAAGATGGATAAACGGAAGAATATCATCGGAAATTAAACGAGCTAAATGAATTTGTTCGTTGAATTTCCGATGATAATATAAAATGGAAGACAATTTTTTTTAATTGACTAAAGATCTATGATATTCCGAGGCTTTTAAGTCTTTTTCATCCCTTAAAACTGCTTTTAATGCTATATTGCTGTGTATAAAAGCCTTTTTTTTACATTAAAAGCTATCATCTTACTGATATTTTTGTAAATTTGCACCAAAAATATTTTTGCCACAAAACAAATTTGAATATAGCAATGTCAATGGAACATTCAAAAGAGCTCATGAATCTTGCTGCCGACAACATTCGTATTTTGGCTGCAAGTATGGTAGAGAACGCTAAGTCGGGACACCCTGGTGGCGCCATGGGAGGTGCTGACTTTATTAACGTCCTCTATTCCGAATTTCTTAACTTTGATCCCGAAGAAGCTACATGGCGCTGTCGTGACCGTTTCTTCCTCGACCCGGGACACATGTCGCCAATGCTGTATTCACAATTGGCACTTATTGGTAACTACACTATCGACGAACTTAAACAGTTCCGTCAGTGGGGTTCGCCTACTCCTGGACATCCTGAGGTATGTCAGACTCGTGGTATCGAAAACACAAGTGGTCCCCTCGGTCAAGGTCATACTTATGCTGTAGGTGCTGCCATTGCTGCAAAGGCTTTGTATGCACGCACAGGAAACCCTGGTTTTAACAAAGAAAAAATCTACGCCTACATCTCAGATGGTGGTGTGCAAGAGGAAATCTCACAAGGTGCTGGTCGTATTGCAGGTCACCTCGGTTTGAATAACCTTATTATGTTCTTTGATGCTAATGAGGTGCAGCTTTCAACCGATACTTCTGCCGTTATTTCTGAGGATACAGGCATGAAATATCGTTCTTGGAATTGGAACGTAATTGAAGTTGACGGAAATGACCCCGACCAAATTCGCGAGGCTTTGAAGGCTGCTAATGCTGAAGAAGCACGTCCTACACTCATTATAGGTCATTGTGTAATGGGTAAGGGTGCTCGTAAGGCTGATGGCACTTCTTATGAACGTAACTGCAAAACACATGGTGCTCCCCTTGGTGGCGATGCCTATATAAATACGATAAAGAATTTGGGTGGTGACCCTGAAAATCCTTTCGTTATTCGTGAAGAAGTACAGAAAATGTACGATGAACGTAAGGCTGAACTTCGTAAGATTGTGGCAGAACGTCGTGCAGAAGAAAAAATTTGGGAAGAAGCTAACCCCGAAAAGGCTGCTCTCTTGAACGATTGGATGGCAGGTAAACTTCCTCATATTCCTTGGGAAACAATTGAGCAGAAACCTAATTCACCCACTCGCAATGGCTCGTCAGTTTGTTTGAGTCTTCTCTCTGAGTATGTACCCAATATGATTGTTTCATCGGCTGACCTTTGCAACTCAGATAAAACAGATGGATTCTTGAAGCATACTACGGAAATTACACGCACAAACTTTGCTGGTGGTTTCTTGCAGGCAGGTGTTTCAGAGTTGACTATGGCTTGCGTTTGCATCGGTATGATGCTTCATGGTGGTATTATCACTGCTATGGGTACGTTCTTTGTGTTCTCAGACTATATGAAGCCCGCCATTCGTATGGCAGCTTTGATGGAAGTTCCCGTAAAGTTTGTATGGACACACGATGCTTTCCGTGTAGGCGAGGATGGTCCTACTCACGAACCTGTTGAGCAAGAAGCACAAATCCGCTTGATGGAAAAATTAAAGAACCACAGCGGCCGCGATAGTGTACGTGTGCTTCGTCCTTGTGATGTTCACGCTGTAACAGAGTGTTGGAAGATGGCAATGGAAAATATGGATACTCCTACCGCTTTGATTTTCAGCCGTCAGAATGTAAACGATCTTCCTGCAGGTACTGAATATAAGGAGGGAGTGCTTCATGGTGCTTATGCCGTAGTGAAGGAGGAAAATCCTGATGTAATTTTGGTAGCTTCAGGCTCAGAAGTTAGTACCTTGGTTGATACTGCTGCTTTATTGAAAGAAGATGGCGTAAAAGCTCGCGTGGTAAGTTGTCCGAGCGAAGGTCTTTTCCGTCGTCAGAGCAAGGAGTATCAAGAAGCATTGCTCCCTACAGGTGGTAAAATCTTTGCACTTACAGCAGGATTGCCTGTAACTTTCGAAGGTATTGCTGGCTCTAATGGTAAAGTTTATGGTCTTGACAGCTTCGGCTTTAGTGCACCCTATAAGGTGTTGGATGAGAAGTTGGGCTTTACTCCACAAAACATTCACAAGGAAGTTTTGGCTTACTTGAATAAGTAAAATGAAATAGAATTTCTGCTTTTTGAAAGTTTAAAGGTTTATGAGAGTTAACGAAAACTTTGATTGTAGTTGAAACTTGTAAACTTTTAAACTTTCAAAATGCTCAAATAAAAGAAAATATGATAGGACTTGCAAGTGATCATGCTGGCTATGACTTAAAGCAGTATGTGAAACAATATCTTGAGGAAAAAGGTATTGAATACAAGGATTATGGTACATATAGCACTGATAGCTGTGATTATCCCGACTTTGCACACGCATTAGCAAGAGGGATTGAACAGTGTGAAGTAGAAAAAGGTATCGCAATCTGTGGTAGTGGTGAGGGTATTTCAATGACCTTAAATAAGCATCAACAAATTCGTGCAGCTTTGGTTTGGATTCCTGAAATTGCGCATATGACACGTCTTCATAACGATGCTAACGTGTTGGTAATGCCTGGTCGCTACATTGACAATGCTACTGCTCACGATATTATGGAAGAATTCTTCAATACGGAGTTTGAAGGAGGACGTCATATCCGTCGTATTGAAAAAATTCCCGTATAAAGCATTTGTCATGTGTAAATGGGTGGTGTAAAACCTCTAAATTTGCGCTATAAATATTGATTTCCAGTAAAGAATACTGAAAAAAGTGATTCAAAACTTGTTCTGTATCAATCAGATTTCGTATCTTTGCAGTCGCTTTAGTAAAAACGTAAAACAAATAAACACTTAACTAGAATGACAAAATCGGAAATCATCAAAGCTGTAGCCAATAAGACTGGCGTTGATCGTGGTTCTGTGTCGAAAGTTGTAGAAGCTTTCACTAGCGAAATCAAAACAGCTTTGCTTGAAGGAAATAGTGTGAGTATGCGTGGTTTTGGTACTTTCTACCTGAAGCGCCGCGCTGAGAAAACAGCTCGTAATATGCAGAGCAATACAACCATCATTATTCCCGCACATGATATTGCAGCTTTTAAGCCTGCAAAAGAATTTGCTGTTACGGTAAAAGACAAAAGCACAAACGCTTAAAAATATAACTAACATAATTAACCATAAAACGTAATAGGTATGCCTAACGGAAAGAAGAAAAAAAGACACAAGATGTCTACTCACAAACGTAAAAAAAGACTGCGCAAGAATCGTCATAAGAGCAAATAAGCTCGACGTCTCTATAACGAGTCTTTAAATGTAAAACGAGTAAACGAGCTTACCCTATGTCCTCAAAAGGGGCATATGAATCTCGTTTGCTCGTTCTTTTTTTAATAACATTGTAGCCTTGCAATTTATTTGCATGGTCTGCAGAATTAAAATCATCATGACAAGCGAAGTTATTGTAGATGTAACCAAAAAAGACATTTCCATTGCGTTGCTCGAGGACAAACGACTCGTGGAATATCAGCGTGAGGGTAGGTCAGAACATTTTTCGGTGGGAAACATCTACTTGGCAAAGGTTAGAAAACTGATGCCAGGACTGAATGCTTGCTTCGTGAATGTCGGTTACGAACGTGATGCCTTCTTACACTATTTGGATTTGGGTACACGTTTTAGCTATCAGGAAAAATTCCTGCAACTTCTGGGTGACGGACGTAAAAATGTTTCGCTCGACAAATTGGGTAAACATGCCGATTTGGAAAAAGACGGTAGCATACAAAACACACTGAAGGTAGGACAAGAAATCTTAGTGCAAATAGTTAAAGAGCCCATCAACACAAAAGGGCCGAGACTTACCTCTGAACTCTCGTTTGCTGGACGTTTTCTTGTACTTATTCCATTCAGCGATAAAATTTCCGTTTCATCAAAAATTAAATCGGGAGCCGAACGCACACGCCTTAAACAGCTTATTCAGAGCATTAAGCCGAAAGGCTTTGGCGTGATTATTCGCACAGTGGCAGAAGGTATGCGCGTGGCAGAACTCGACAACGAAATGCAGATTTTGCTTAAGCGTTGGGAAGACACTGTGACAAAAGTGAAACAAGCAAGACGCGAACTTGCCAAACTCCCGATACTGACTTACGAGGAAACAAGCCGAACGGTTGCATTGCTGCGCGACTTGTTTAACCCTTCGTACGAAAATATTTATGTCAACGATCCTTCAGTCTATAGCGAAGTGAAAAGCTATGTTGGACTGATAGCCCCGCAATGTCAGGATATTGTTAAACTCTACAAGGGTAGTGTTCCTATTTTTGACAATTTCTCTGTTACAAAACAAATAAAGACCTCATTGGGCAGAACGGTGACTTATAAGCATGGAGCTTATCTTATCATCGAGCAAACTGAGGCTTTGCATGTGGTTGACGTAAATAGTGGTAATCGCTCAAAAAGCTCTGAAGGACAAGAAGAAAATGCACTCGACGTAAATTTGGGTGCTGCTGATGAGTTAGCGCGCCAACTTAGATTGCGCGATATGGGTGGTATTATCGTGGTGGATTTTATTGATATGAATCTTCCCGAAAATCGCCAAAAACTCTACGAACGAATGGTCGAGAATATGAAAAAAGACCGCGCTCGACACAGCATCTTGCCTCTTTCAAAATTTGGGCTCATGCAGATTACCCGCCAACGCGTTCGTCCTGTTATGGACGTTAACGTAGAGGAAACTTGTCCTACTTGTGGAGGTACTGGAAAAATTAAACCCAGCATCTTGTTTACAGATTCTCTTGAAACAAAGATTGATACACTCGTAAACAAACTGAATATTAAGCGTTTCCGCCTTTATGTTCACCCGTTTGTTGCAGCTTACATCAACCAAGGTGTATTCTCTATCAAACGACGTTGGCAGTTGAAGTATGGCTTAGGGGTAAAAGTTTATCCCAACCAAAAGTTGGCTTATCTCCAATATTCCTTCTTTGATATGAATGGCGAAGAAATAATGATGAGACAACAAAACGACATGAAGTAAGCATCTTTTTTAAAAGATTAAGGCAAACAACCTGGAGCATTCTTATGTTCCAGGTTTTGTCTTTATATGGTGTACATACGGCTCTTTGTAAAAGAAAGAATTTTAATCTTTTAACTTGAAACGAAGGATATATTTTTTTGAATTGCGTTAAAATATAGCTTTTTATGTTTGATTTTCACATAAATGAACGTACAAAATGCTTTGCTCTGTCCGTTTTTATGCGTATTTTTGCACGAAAATATATTTTTATTTCTCGAATGAAAACTTTGTACAAAATTAAGAAAGGCTTAGACCTCAAGCTGAAGGGAGAAGCTACTGAAAACCTTACGGTTGCAACACAAAGCGTGGAGTATGCCGTAATGCCTACAGACTTCCCTGGTATTGTACCTCGCACATTAGTGAAGGAGGGCGATGCAGTGTTGGCAGGTCAAGCATTGTTTGTGGACAAAGCTACAGAACGCATCCATTTTGTTTCGCCAGTAAGCGGAACCGTGGTTGGCGTTGAGCGTGGCGACCGCAGAAAGCTTTTGCGTTTTCGCGTAAAAGCAAGTGATAAACAAGACTTTAAGGACTTTGGTGTAAAGGATGTAACAACCTTGACTGGCGATGCTGTTAAAGAGTTGATGCTTGAGAGCGGACTCTTCGCTTTTATGCGCCAACGTCCTTACGACGTGATTGCAAATCCTTCTGACACGCCCAAAGCCATCTTTATCTCTACTTTCAGCAAGATGCCTTTGGCTGCAAACTTTAGTTTTGTAGCTAAGGGATTTGAGCAAGACTTTAAGTTGGGTGTAAAGGCTTTGGCAAAGGTTGCAAAGGTTCACTTAGGTATTTGTCCTTGTCAAATCAATTCAGAGCTTCTTCCTATCGAAGAGGCTGAAGTAAGCGTGTTCGATGGTCCTAACCCCTCGGGTAATGTAGGTGTACACATCAACCACGTATCTCCCGTAAATAAGGGTGAGGTTGTATGGACTTTGGGGGCTGAATTAGCCATTGTCTTGGGTCGTTTGCTCCGCACAGGCAAAGTGTCGTTAACTCGTCGTGTAGCTGTTGCAGGTTCATGCGTTAAGGCTCCTCAGTATGTTGAGACGCTGATTGGTGCACCCTTAGCAGATTTGCTTAAGGGTCAGCTAACCACAACCGACCACGTGCGTATCATCAATGGCAATCCCTTTGTGGGATATAAGTCAGCAATAACCGACTTCTTGGGCGCTTTTAGCACAGAAGTTTGTGCCATCCCCGAGGGTGACAATGTTGATGAAGTGTTTGGTTGGATTGCACCTCGTTTTAATGATTATTCAACTAACCATAGCTACTTCTCGTGGTTGTTGGGTAAAAAGCGTGCTTACGATCTTGACTGCCGCATAAAGGGTGGCGAACGCCACATGATTATGAGTGCAGAATATGAGCGCGTATTCCCCATGGATATTTATCCTAGCTACTTGATAAAGGCTATCATTACAGGCGATATCGATCGTCAGGAAGCACTTGGTATTTACGAGGTGGCACCTGAAGACTTCGCAGTAGCCGAATTTATTGACTCTTCAAAGCTCGAACTTCAGCGCATCGTTCGCGAAGGACTCGACATTTTGAGAAAAGAAAACGCATAAAAAAGAATGATTAAGCAAATTTTCGACAAATTACGTCCCAGTTTTGAAGAGGGAGGTAAGCTTAAAGCTTTCCGTTCTGTGTTTGAGGGTATGGAAACATTCATGCTCGTTCCAAACACAACCTCCAAGGTGGGTGTGAGCGTACACGATGCCATCGACTCTAAACGCATCATGTCGTTCGTAGTGATTGCATTGCTTCCTGCCTTGTTGTTTGGTATGTACAACATCGGTTACCAAAATGCTTTGGCTGCTGGTAAGTTGGCAGAAACAAGCTTCTGGTCAATGTTTATCTATGGTTTCCTTTTGGTTCTTCCCAAAATCATCGTTTCGTATGTAGTGGGCTTAGGCATCGAGTTTGCCGTTGCTCAGTGGAAGCACGAGGAAATTCAAGAAGGTTATTTGGTAACAGGTATGCTCGTACCTCTCATCGTGCCCGTTGGTTGTCCGCTTTGGATGCTTGCTTTGGCAGTAGCCCTCTCCGTTACCTTCTGTAAGGAAATCTTTGGTGGTACTGGTATGAACATCTTCAATCCAGCCTTAGTTGCTCGTGCTTTCCTCTTCTTCTCATACCCTACAAGCATGAGTGGTGATAAGGTGTGGGTAGCATCAAATGAGGTTCTTGGTTTCGGCTATAATTTGCCTGATGGTATGACAGCAGCAACACCGCTTGGTCAAGCAGCCGCAGGTATTACCGATGGCATGGCAAGCTTCAGCGACATGGTTTATGGTTTGATTCCTGGTTCAATCGGTGAAACTTCAGTAATAGCCATTGCCATTGGAGCCGTTATTCTGCTCTATACACAAATTGCCTCATGGCGAACCATGGTAAGCGTATTCGTAGGTGGCATCATTATGGCTGTCTTGTTCAATATGCTCAATATGGAAACTAATGCAGTTGCACAGTTGCCTTGGTACGAACACATTGCAACAGGTGGTTTTTGCTTCGGTGCAGTGTTTATGGCAACAGACCCTGTTACAAGTGCACGCACTGAAAAGGGTAAGTACATCTATGGTTTCCTCATTGGTGCCTTGGCAATCCTTATTCGTGTGCTCAACCCCGGTTATCCCGAAGGTATGATGCTCGCAATCCTCTTTATGAACATGTTCGCACCGCTGATTGACTATTGTTTCGTACAGAGCAACATCAACAAGCGTTTGAACCGAGCAAGTAAGTAACACAATTATGACGTTCTCAATCAAAGCTTCGTAAGGCGTATTTCACAGAAAAATTGCGCTAAGACAAAGCACCTGATTTGAGAAATCAAAAGATTTGAACAATGAATACGAACAAAAATTCATACACAATTGTATATGCTGCGGTGATGGTAGTTATCGTAGCGTTCTTGCTCGCTTTTGTTTCGTCAGCACTCAAACCCACGCAAGACAAGAATGTGGCTCTCGATAAGAAGAAACAAATTCTTGCAGCTCTCAACGTAAGAGGTTTGAAGGATGCACAGTCCATCGAAGCTAAATACAACGAATACGTTGTAGCAGATATGGTTGTTAAAGCAGACGGTACAGAAGTTAAAGATGGTAAGGGCAAGGAAAACGATGGTTTCAAGGTAGAAAACAAAGACATAAAGGCAGATAACCTTCCCGTGTATGTTTGCCAAGTAGATGGTGAAACAAAATACGTTGTTCCAATGACTGGTCGTGGTCTTTGGGGTGGTCTTTGGGGTTACATGGCAGTAAATGCCGACCTTCAAACTGTTTTTGGTGCATATTTCTCTCATGAAAGCGAAACTGCAGGTTTGGGAGCTTTGATTGCCGAACAAAAATTCCAAGATGAATTTAAGGGCAAGCACCTTTTTGCCGATTCCACTTCACAAGACATTGCATTGACTGTTGTTAAGAACGGAAACATCAAGCCTGGACAAGAAAACGTGCAGGTTGATGGTATCACTGGCGCCACATTAACCTCGGTAGGTGTTGCCAACATGGTACACGATGGTTTGCAGCAGTATGTAAAGTATTTTGCAAGTTTGAAAAAATAAAAAGAAAAGTAATGTGTGTAGTCTTCATAGCATGTTTCAATGACACATGCATTGAAAGTATAAAAAGAGTAGGGTAGTAACAGTAGTAGTTTGAGAGATGCCTCTTTAATAAGCATCCTCTTTCTTCAACACAGCGTTAAAGCCTTCAATCTTTCAACACTACTTTCAATAAACAATACACACACGCTTAATCATAAATCTCTAAGTTCTTAAAGACATGAGTTTATTTTCAAAAGAAAACAGAGAAGCCTTGATCGGGCCACTCAATTTGAACAACCCTGTAGCTGTTCAAGTGTTGGGTATCTGTTCGGCTTTGGCTGTAACCTCACAGTTAGAGCCCGCCATCGTGATGGGACTTTCTGTTACAGTGATTACGGCATTTGCAAATGTAATTATATCATTGATTCGCAAAACCATTCCTAACCGCATCCGCATCATCGTGCAGCTCGTAGTAGTTGCAACATTGGTAACATTGGTTTCGCAAGTCCTCAAGGCTTATGCTTACGATGTTAGCGTACAGCTCTCAGTTTACGTAGGTCTTATCATCACAAACTGTATCTTGATGGGTCGTCTCGAAGCCTTTGCCATGATGAATGGTCCTTGGGAGTCATTCCTCGATGGTATCGGTAATGGTCTTGGCTACGCTTGGGTACTTGTAGCCGTAGGTTTCGTTCGCGAACTCTTTGGCAGTGGCACCTTGTTTGGGTTGCGTGTCATCCCCGAAAGCATCTATGCAGAGAATGGTGGTTTCTACGTAAACAATGGTATGATGACCATGCCCGCAATGGCACTTATCCTTGTTGGTTGCTTAATTTGGGCACAACGTGCATATAACGACCGTAAGGAGAACAAGAAGTAAAACACAAATGTTGCAAGTACTCTTCAAAATCGCATATCATCTATATCTATATATATAGGTGTGTAATAAGGAAAAGCTTGCAACGTGAAATAACAAAAATATGGAACATCTTATAAGTCTGTTCGTCCGCTCCATCTTTGTGGACAATATGATATTTGCGTTCTTCTTGGGTATGTGCTCTTATCTGGCAGTATCCAAGAACGTAAAGACAGCTCTTGGCTTGGGTGTGGCAGTAACCTTTGTGTTGCTCATCACCGTTCCGGTAGATTACTTGTTGCAGACCAAAGTGTTAGGTCCCGACTGTATTCTTCCTGGTGTAGACCTGTCATTCCTCTCATTCATCCTCTTCATTGCCGTAATTGCGGGTATCGTACAGTTGGTTGAAATGATCGTTGAGCGTTTTTCTCCATCATTGTATGCAGCATTGGGTATATTCCTTCCCTTGATTGCTGTGAACTGTGCCATCATGGGTGCCAGTCTCTTTATGCAACAGCGCATAGGTATGGAGCCTGGTAGCACACAGTATATTGGCAACGTAGGCGATGCATTGGTTTACGCATTGGGTTCAGGTATTGGTTGGCTTCTCGCCATTGTAGCACTTGCTGCCATTCGCGAGAAAATGGCTTACACCAACGTTCCCAAGCCCTTGCAAGGTCTTGGCATCACCTTTATCACAGTAGGTTTGATGGCAATGGCCTTCATGTGCTTCTCAGGTTTGAACATCTAATCACAACAAGAAGAAACAATGGATTTGAATTTAATTTTATCAAGTATCGGAGTATTCTTGGTGATTATACTCCTCTTGGTTGTCATTCTGTTGGTTGCTAAAAAATACCTTTCGCCCAGTGGCAAGGTAAGCATCACAATCAATGGTAAAGACAAAATCGAGGTAGAGCAAGGCGGTAGCCTTTTGTCTACACTCTCTGAAAATGGTATCTACCTTCCTTCAGCCTGTGGTGGTAAGGGTAGCTGCGGTCAGTGCAAGTGCCAAGTACCTGAGGGCGGTGGTGAAATTCTCGACTCAGAAAAGGGTCAGTTCACACGCAAGCAGATTAAAGACCATTGGCGCTTAGGTTGCCAGTGCAAAGTTAAGGGCGATCTTGAAATTCAGGTACCCGATAGCGTTATGGGCGTTAAGGAGTACGAATGTACTGTAATCAGCAATAAGAACGTTGCCACCTTTATTAAGGAGTTTAAGGTACAGTTACCTGCTGGTGCACACATGGATTTCCTTCCTGGTTCTTATGCACAGATTAAGATTCCTGCATTCAGCATGGATTATGATAAGGACATCGACAAGAGCCTCATTGGTGATGAATATTTGCCCGCTTGGGAGAAGTTTGGACTCTTCCCCTTGAAGTGTGTCAACACCGAGCCTACAGTACGTGCTTACTCAATGGCAAACTACCCTGCTGAGGGTGATGTGTTTATGCTCACCGTGCGTATTGCAACCCCTCCCTTCAAGGCAGACCGCAGTGGTTTTATGGAAGTAAATCCTGGTATCGCTTCATCATACATCTTCACACTCAAACCGGGTGACAAGGTAATCATGAGTGGTCCTTATGGCGATTTCCATCCCCACTTCGACTCAAAGAAGGAAATGATTTGGGTAGGTGGTGGTGCAGGTATGGCACCGCTTCGTGCACAGATTATGCACATGACTCGCACTTTAAACACTCGTGATCGCGAAATGCACTACTTCTATGGTGCACGTGCATTGAACGAAGTTTTCTACCTCGATGACTTCCTTCAGTTGGAAAAAGAATTCCCCAACTTCCACTTCCATTTGGCTCTCGACCGTCCCGACCCTGCAGCTGATGCAGCTGGCGTGAAGTACACAGCAGGTTTCGTACACCAAGTAATGTACAACACCTACCTCAAGGATCATGAAGCACCTGAGGATATCGAATACTACATGTGTGGTCCTGGTCCCATGTCAAAAGCTGTTGTAGGTATGCTCGATAGTTTAGGCGTTGAGCCAGAAAGTATTATGTACGATAACTTCGGTGGTTAATAACAAACCACAGAAAACCTATACTAAGCATTAACAAAGTCGCTGAATTTCAGCGACTTTGTTGCGTTATAGAAAATCACTTGTTGTGGTTTGTTATAGGTTTGTTATAGGTTTATTTGAAGCAGCTATGTCACCCAGATGTCACCCGAGTATGTCCCCCGAAAAATAAAGGGCAAGCGACGCAAATATCGCTTACCCTTTACCTGTAATTGCAGTTTACCATAAGGCGACCTTACCGCCAATGCCTAAATCTAGAGTTGCTGTTGCAATGCCCAAAGCACGGAATACACGGCTCATAGTGTAGAGTGTTGGTGAGCATCGTCCGTTTTCCAATTTGCATATTTGTGAACGTTTTACACCGATTTTTTCTCCTAGCTCTTCTTGCGTGAGGTTGTGCTGAATGCGAGCCTTTTTTATAGCTTCACCAATTTTGTAGGCGTGCAAAGCTTCTTCTACTTCATTGTCAAACTTATCCCTTTCTGGGGTTCCTTTTACCCCTATGATATTGTCCGTTACCTCATCTAAGGAGTAGATTTTCATGTTTCCTAATTGTTTCATATTTATTCCTCTTTAAGCTCAAAATATCTTCTGCCTTTGCAATCTCCTTGGGAGGGGTCTTTTGCGTTTTTTTGATTATGCCGTGAGTCGCTATAACCAAAGTCCCTTTCTCTGTATCCCAAAAAGCAAACAATCTATAGGCGATGCCATTGTAGAGTGTTCTAAACTCCCAAATGTCGGAATTTTCCAACTTTTTAAAGAGTTCCTTGTTTTTCTCTCCTCCTGTCACTCTCCAAATGTTGTACAAGACTTTCTTTTGTGCTTGTTTAGGTATGTTTTGAAGGAATTGTTTGGCATCCTCCAATAATACAAGTTGAAATGTTGCCATATCATTATATCTGCTTCCAGTACAAAGGTAGTAATTTGTTTCCTAAAAAGCAAACTCTAATTCCGTATTTATTTCTGCTAGTATTGTTTAGTATCAGCGTGTTCATATATTTAGGTCTATAGCTGGTAATATCTAACATCCTTTGTTCACAAAAAAAGACCTCTAAAAAGCAGTTGTGTAAACAAAGCACTTATTTTGTTTGGCGTTCTTCGCAGTTATTTCTATCTTTGCAAGGTTTTTGACTGAAAATTGTCAACCAAAAAATTTCAAGCTATATAATCATAGTTTGTAAGAATACAACCAATATACCCTAATCATAAAAAGCTTTATAGCTGAAGAACAAGCATTTGGATGTATGCTAAAAACAACCTAATGTAAAAAACAGTATTTTATGCAATAAAACAAATGGTTGTGCGTTAGTATATCTATAAAGGAAACAAAACAAACAAATATGAATCAATTGGGATTACTCTATATAGGCATAGCTTTTGTCATAAGTTGGCTCGTGACATTTTGCGCAATGCCTTGGTTACTCAAGTTGTGTAAAAGAAGAGGATTGTATGATATACCCGATGAACGTAAGGTTCACCACGGCAATAACATACCACGTTTAGGCGGTGTAGCATTTGTCCCCTCAATGCTCGTGGGCGTAGCCGTTTCGTTTGTTGCCCTCTATGGTGGAAAACCAGATGCTGTTACCTATTTTAGCATGCCTACACTGATGGTCCTTATTGGCATGTTTATGCTCTACCTTATAGGTATACTCGACGATTTGTTTGGCATGAAAGCAGGCGTAAAATTTGCTATTCAGTTTATTGTGTCCATGCTATTGCCTTGTTGCGGACTCTATATCAGTAATTTCCATGGTGTGTTTGGCTTGTATGAATTACCCCTTTGGGTGGGTTATGCAATAACCGTTTTCATCTCATTGGTAATCGTAAATGCTGTAAATCTCATTGATGGCATCGACGGCTTAGCATCAAGTCTTGCATTCTTAGCCATTCTGTGCTTCGGTATACTTTATTTTGCACATGGAGTAAAGCTCACCTCACTTTATTGTGCAGGGCTTTGTGGTAGCGTGTTAGCCTTTATGTATTATAATCTTTTTGGCAAAGAGTCGAAAAGCACAAAGACCTTTATGGGCGATACCGGTAGTCTAACATTAGGCTATGCCTTAGCTTTTTTAGCAATTCGTTTTGTGATGTATTCGCCCGAGGAGTGTGGTATCACCTTTATAAACACACCCTGTGTGCCACTCTTAGTACCCTTCACATTGTTAGCTGTGCCATGTTTCGACCTCGTTCGTGTAGCATTCGTCAGATTGTTTCATGGCTTACCAATCTTCCATCCAGACAAAAGACACATTCACCATAAATGCTTGCGTGCAGGCTTTTCAATGCACGCTTCATTAGCACTTATCGTAGGCTTTCAGCTATTTTTAATTGTAGCAACCTACGCATTGGTAGTAGCTAACGTATCGGGTTGGGTATATCCCATCTTTGACGTTGCACTTTATCTTCTCTTTGTACTCTGGCTCGATAAAAAAGAACCCAAAAGCTGAGAAAAAAGAAAAAGAGTGCCCCTTCCCGACCATGCAATGTAAGCTTCATAGCTTTTGCAGGACTATACATGGTGAGGCGTTATAAAAAACATTCAGATAAAATTCTATGCAAAACAAAGAGAACTGCAAGGTTACTTTTTCACTTGTAATTTATAAACAAGACATAAGCGAAATACGCAAGGTGTTACAATCTATCTTGTTATATAAACACGAAAAGAGAATCTTTGTGGTTGACAATTCTCCCGCTGACTACGACGCATCGCAACTTTGCCAAATGGATGCCAGTATCATCTATAAACATCTGCCTCAAAATGTAGGTTTTGGCAAGGCACATAACATAGCCATTGCCGAGGCAGCCAAGCTCAATAGTCAGTTCCATGTGATTGTAAATCCCGACATTCATTATGCTACAGATGTGGTTGAACCCATGTTGCATTATATGGAACAAAATCCTGAAATTGGCGAAATGATGCCTCGCATACTTTATCCTAATGGTAAAGAGCAACATTTACCCAAACTGATGCCTACGCCCAAATTGCTTGTAGCACGGCGTATGAAAAAGTTCTTGCCCAAATGGCATGCACATCACATGGCTCGTTTTGAAATGCGCAGTATGCGACAAGATAAAGCTTACGATGTAGGACACGTTTCAGGATGTTTTGCCATGTTTCGCATGGAAGCTTTGAAATTTGCCAAAGGCTTTGACGATCGGTTCTTTATGTATTTTGAGGACACAGACCTTTCACGTCGCATCCACACACGCTACCGCACGGTTTATTATCCCATGGTGACAGTTAACCACGACTATGGCAATGGAGCAAGTAGAAACACACGTTTGTTTTTCATCTTCCTCACCTCGCTCGCGCAGTATTTTAACAAGTGGGGTTGGTTTTTCGATAAAGAGCGACGTGCGTGTAACAAAAAGTTTCTGAAACAAATAGATCTTTAATTATATCTTTAAAAACATGCTTCAACGCATACTTAACATAAGTTTTGCCTGTGTGCTTGCTATGACATGTTTCGTGTCATGTTCGTTGTTTAAAGGCGAGAAGAAAGAGTCAGACAACTATAGCGACCATCGTAAGGCAATGGAGGTAGAAGCGCAAAGCAAATTGCAAACGGCACGCATTTTTTTAAGAAAAGGCGATTTTTCTCAAGCCAAAAAAACAATTGAGGCAATGCGTAAAAAAGATTATTTGGCTATAAAAGCACGCCAAGAAGGCATCTTGTTAATGGACTCCATCTGTTTGCAAGAAGCAAAAGTTCATCTCACACAGACCGATAGCTTGCAACGAATAGGGGCAGCATCAAATACTCAATTAGAAGAAGCTTGCCAAAAAGTGCAATTCTACGAACGTAAGTTGCAATTTGACAAACAACGATAGATTCGTGTTAATGTGCTAATGCCATGTGCGGTAATGGGCGGTATCAAAACATAGCGCTCGCCATGGCATTAGCACATTGAGTAGGTATTAACCCATTAGCACATTTGCACATTGAAAAACGATATATCAAAAACATTTAGCCAATCACTTAACGATTCGCAACTTGAGGCTGTCACCTATTGTGATGGCCCCTCGTTAGTTATAGCAGGTGCAGGATCGGGAAAGACACGTGTGCTCACCTATAAAATAGCTTATCTGCTTGAATGCGGTTTCCATCCATGGAGTATCTTGGCGTTAACCTTTACCAACAAGGCAGCTCGCGAGATGAATAATCGTATTTCAGAGATATGCAATGATAAAGTAGATTGTCGCGGACTATGGAGTGGCACATTCCATAGCATCTTTGCACGTCTGTTGCGTATGGAACACGAGGCTGTGAATTATCCACAGGATTTTACCATTTATGATGCAGCAGATGCAAAATCATTGGTGAAAACCCTTGTGAAAGAGCTGATGCTCGATGAAAAGATTTATAAACCAGCAAGTGTTATCGGTCGCATCTCCGAGGCTAAAAACCACCTCATCGTTCCTGCAGCATACAATGCCGATGCAAGCATTATTCGCCGCGATAAAAGCGAGAACATGGAAATGGTGGGAAAAATCTATACACTCTATCAGCAACGCTTGCGTGCTGCAGGTGCCATGGACTTTGACGACCTGTTGCTAAACACCTTCTTACTCTTGCGTGACAATCCTGAGGTGCGCGAGCGCTATGTGAACCGTTTTAGCTATATCTTGGTTGATGAGTATCAAGACACAAACATGGCACAACACCGCATTCTCTCGTTGCTCACCCAGCCTCAATCACGCATATGTGTAGTAGGCGATGACGCGCAGAGCATCTATGGTTTCCGTGGAGCTGACATAACCAATATTCTGAATTTTAAAGAACAATACCCCACCGCTCGCATCATCAAGTTAGAGTGTAATTATCGTTCCACACAAACCATAGTCGAAGCAGCCAACTGCATCATTCGTAATAATGTAGGGCAGATACCCAAAAAAGTATACTCGCAAGGCAAAGAAGGCGACCCCATCGAAGTATTCAATGCAAAGACCGATAAAGAAGAAGCCTACAAAATAGTAGCACACATAGCCAAACTCTTGCGCAAGGACGGAATCTCACACAGCGACATCGCTGTGCTTTATCGCACCAATGCACAAAGTCGTGTCATAGAAGAAGCCTTGCAAAGTAGCAACATACCTTATCGCATCTATGGTGGACTATCTTTTTACCAACGCAAGGAGATAAAAGACGTTTTGGCATATTGCCGTCTCATAACCAACCCCGATGACGAGGAAGCCTATCGTCGCATCATAAACTATCCAGCACGCGGCATCGGTGCCACAACCATCCAAAAAATTAAGTTAGCGGCAGTCGAACATGAGGCAAGCATGTGGCAAGTAACAAGCAATCCTGTGCAGTATGGCTTAGCACTCAACAAAGGCTCTTTAGCTAAGTTAACTGCCTTTTGCACACTCATCAACACCTTACGCGAGGAAAGTCAAACGCTAACTGCCTCCAAACTTGTACGCGACATCGTGAACAAAAGTGGCATTCAGGTGGAGTTTACCCGCGAACGCAGTGCAGAGAATATCTCGCGCCAGGAAAATGTCGAGGAATTGTTAGGCTCCATCCAGTCGTTCGAGCATGACCGAATGGAAGAGGACAATCAGCGATATGTTTCGCTCGCAGAATTTCTTACAACCGTTTCGCTACTCTCAGATGCCGATGTAAAAGACGATGGCACTCCCCGTGTAACACTGATGACCGTGCATGCAGCTAAAGGTCTTGAGTTCAAAGCCGTTTTTGTAACTGGTATGGAAGAAGACCTTTTCCCCAATGCCAATGCGAAACTTTATCGCAAGGAAATGGAGGAAGAGCGTCGTCTGTTTTACGTAGCCGTAACCCGAGCCAAGGAATATTGTTATCTTAGTTACGCCGAAACACGTTATCGTTATGGTGAATTTCAGCTTTGTGACCCCAGTCCATTTATTGGCGAAATTGACGAAAAATACCTCGATCGTCATGACAAGTACCCCCAAACCTCAGGCATCCAACAGCGTGGAGGCTATGCATCAGGGCGTAACTATTACGAAGAGCAAGACTACACAAGCAGCCGTTATGGCGCACGTCGAGCAACGAGTTATCGCGATAGGTCGACAAACTTCGATAACTTTTTTGGTTCACCCTCTGACGATGAATTTCGCAGTGCGATGCGTGGCGAAACAAGTGTGCAACATAGTTATGGAGGCAACTATGGAGACCTCCACAGCAACGCGGGCAGTCAATATCGTCGCAACAAGTATCAAGCCGATTACACCCCCAAGCGTGTAGCGCCTATTGAGCCACCTGCTGGTTTCGTCAAGTCGGGTGTGCGTCGAAAAAGCACCATTTCAGCAACCACCTCAGCAACCTCAACAAGTGGTGGTGCTTATGCCATTGGCACAAAAGTGCAACATGCACGTTTTGGCACAGGCACCGTGGTTGGTACAGAAGGAGCTGGAGACAATGCCAAAGTGAGAGTAGACTTTGGAGCAGCAGGGGTTAAGAATCTACTTGTGAAGTTTGCTAACCTCACAGAAGTGTGAACTATTAAGTTGGGTACTGGTGAACTACCGCTAAGTCTTTAGCTTAGCAGTAGTTCACCAGTATCACTTTTAGTACCATCTAATTGCTTAGACAATTTAGTAATGTCCAAAAATAACTTGCGCAGAAATAGGTCATGATTTTTCATACGAAAATTATTTGTGCCGTTTTGTAATCTCACAGCATAAGTTTTATA
>OWJF01000073.1_pt1 | contig 41938 bp, 30 predicted proteins | sample 1732941 | NCBI WGS metagenome assembly OWJF01 (sample SAMN05065770, study PRJEB22554) | human gut metagenome | biome: ENVO:2100002; feature: ENVO:00000062; material: ENVO:00002003 | host: Homo sapiens | place: USA
TACCTTTGAATGCAATAATAAGTAACAACACGTTTAAGGTCACAATTTGTGACCTTAAAAATAAAGATAGAAATATGGCAGATAATATAGAACATTAAGATAAAGGAGAACTGGTCGCAAATTGCGACCGGTTCAACGGCTATTCGTGTAAGCATACGTATTATGGATGCATTTGTTGCAATGAGACGTTTTATGGTGACAAGCGCATAGTATTAAGGCACATCGCCAGTAAACGTCCTTTGTTATTTGATCCAAAAATAACTTTTTCAAAAAAAACTCCCGAAATCCTTGCCAGTTTCAAAAAGAAATTGTAACTTTGTGGGGTGGTATATAGCCACATCAATAATAGTAAAACGATAACATTATGATTATCAGTAGATTTACCCCCCCATATTGGGGAAGCTGGCTCTTGTAGCCGCATTTTTAACGCTTGCCCTTGCCAGTTGCAGCAAGGATGATGTAAGCTCCGATACCGACCTGGTTGTCAGCCCATCTGCCGACAGCGAGGCTCCCAGTTATTATGCCATTACCGATGCTGAGGGTATCGGCTTTACCAAGGATGGCATCGCCTATGAATACATTTCTAATGGTAAGACCCGATGGGTGCTTAGCTATCAGGAGATAGCCAAGCGCCTCGACATAGATATCTCCAAGATTTCAACCATCAAGATTACCAGAGACCAGATTTTGAAGAACGGTCTCTGGCGCTTCGACGTGCGCTTCGACGGACAGCAGGAGGGCACGGCGTATGCTATTGATGTCGACCCAGAGGATGGCGTGATAGAGTGGGTGATAACCTTGGAGGATATGCCAGGGGGAAATGTGTTTATACTCAGCTTCTCTCCAAGCGAGAAATAATGTGAGAGAAAAACTGGAAACAAGAGTCAAATATACTTTATTTACTAAGATTTTATGGCAGAAAATATCAATATCAACCCTCGTACAGAGGAGTTGAAGACCGAGTTTAGCAACATGATTTGGAAGATGGCTACCAACCTGGTGCATGGAGGCAAGGTGAACCCTGTGCAGTTTATGGACTATACCCTGGGCGGTCTCTTCTACCGATTCATTTCCGAGAACATCACCGACTACTGCAACCAGCTGATGCGTGATGCTGGCGTGGAGAATGCCGACTATGCCCACATGAGCGATGAGATGGCGGAGAACGCACGACAGCAAATCATCAATGCCAAAGGCTTCTTTATCCTCCCTTCACAACTCTTCATCAATGTTGCGAACGCAGCCAAGAATAACACGGAACTGAACACTACGCTGAGCAATAATTTCCGTGCCATTGAAAACAGTGCCGTAGGAAAACCGAGCGAGAACGACGTGAAGGGACTCTTCAATAACTTCAATACCAACGACCAAGGTCTGGGTGCTACCGTTGCCGAGCGCAACGAGTTGCTTACTACGCTCTTGGAGAGCATCCGAGACCTCAACTTCGACAAGTATATCGAGAGCGGCATCGACGTGTTTGGTCTTTGCTACGAGCACCTTATCAAGATGTACGCCCTCAATTCGGGTACCAAGGGAGGCGAGTTCTATACCCCTGGCGATGTAAGCTATCTTTTGGCGATGATTGCTGCGGCAGGACGCCAGAGTGTCAACAAGGTGTATGACCCAGCCTGTGGCTCAGGCTCTTTGCTCTTGAACTTTATCCGTGTGGTGGGTGCCAAGAACGTAAAGGATGGTTTCTATGGTCAGGAAATCAACATGAAAACCTACAACCTCTGTCGTATGAACATGTTCTTGCACAATGTGAACTACGACCATTTTGACATTCAGAACGGCGACACCTTGAAGAATCCGATGCACGAATGCGATGAGCCATTCGATGCCATCGTCTCTAATCCGCCATATTCCGTGCCTTGGGATGGTGATAGCGATGCCACGCTCATCAACGACCCTCGTTTTTCTCCTGCTGGCGTGCTCGCCCCAAGAAGCAAGGCAGACTTTGCCTTCACCATGCACATGCTCAGTTGGTTGAGTGCCGAAGGCACGGCTGCCATCGTAGAGTTCCCTGGCGTGTTGTATCGTAGCGGTGCGGAGCAGAAGATACGCAAGTACTTGGTGAGCAACAACTTTGTGGATACCATCATTCAGATGCCACAGAATCTTTTCTTTGGTACTAGCATTGCCACTTGCCTCTTGATATTGAAGAAGAACAAGGCTGATAACCGAGTTTGTTTTATTGATGCCAGCAATGAGTTTATCCATGAAGGTAACAAGAATAAGCTTTCTGCCGAGAACATCTCCAAGATATATAATGCCTACATGAATAAGGAAGAGATTGCTCATTTCTCTCATGTGGTTACCACTGCCGATATTGCCGAGGAGGATTACAACCTCTCCGTCTCTACATACGTGGAGCAGGAGGATACTCGTGAGAAAATCGACATTACGGAGCTGAATACTCGTATCTCTGAGATTGTGGTTAGAGAAGAGCTGCTGAGAAAAGATATTGATGAGATTGTAATGCAGTTGGAAGGAGGTGCAGCATGAAAAATCTTGAAACTTTGATACGGGAACTTTGCCCAGATGGGGTGGAGTTCGTGAAACTGGGGGATGTTTGTAAAATAAAACGAGGTATTCGAGTTGTCAAAAAGGATTTGCAAGAGACTGGAAAAAATCCAGTATATCAAAATAGCTTGGTTCCTCTAGGTTATAAGGATGAATTTAATTATCCTTCTAATGTTGCTTTTGTCATCAGTGCTGGTGCAGCAGGTGATGTAGGCTATAGTGAAGTTCCCTTTTGGGCGGCAGATGATTGTTTGACGATAACATGTCCTTCGAACATAGAAAATAAATATGTTTACTATTTTTTGAAGAATTATGAGTACAAATTAAAGTCAAAAGTAAGAAAAGCTAGTATTCCTCGATTATCTCGCAAGGTTGTTGATGACTTAGAAATTCCTCTTCCTCCTATCGAGGTGCAAACCGAGATAGTCCGCATCCTCGACAAGTTCACTTCGTTAGAAGCGGAACTAGAAGCGGAACTAGATTGTCGCAAGCGACAATACGAGTACTATCGTGACAAGCTGCTCTCATTCGACAATGTGGGGGGGCAAGAAGTAGAGTGGAAGAAAATGAGTGAAGTCGGTACTTTCATCCGTGGCAATGGATTGCAGAAGAAAGACTTTACGGAAGAAGGTGTTGGCTGTATCCATTACGGACAACTTTATACTCATTATGGAACTTCTGCAACTGAGACAATAACTTATTGTTCATCAGAGTTGGCTAAGAAATTGAGAAAGGCAGCAAAGGGCGATATAGTTATAGCAACCACAAGTGAAAATGTGGAAGATGTTTGTAAGGCTGTAGCTTGGCTTGGCGAAGAAGAAATTGCGGTAAGTGGTGATGCGTTTATTTATAAACATACGCAGAATCCGAAATATATGGCTTATCTATTTCAAACAGCCTCTTTCTTTAATTATAAAAAGAAGAAAGCTACAGGTACAAAGGTTATTCGCTTGACAGGTGATGCTATGGGAAATTATTTAGCTCCAATCCCATCTTTGGAAGAGCAGCATCGAATCGTCTCCATCCTCGACCGATTCGAGTCCTTGACCACTTCCCTCCAGTCTGGTCTCCCTGCCGAAATCACGGCACGCCGCCAGCAGTACGAGCACTACAGAGACAAGCTGCTTACCTTCAAGCGCAAGGGAGCGGTTTAAGGGAATGGGGATTACAAATCCCCGAAACAGTAAGTCGGGGATTGCAAATCCCCTCCGACATTTGATTGAGGGCAAAATTGCAAAATCCCCTCCAATAATTAAAAAATAATTTAGATAAACATGCAAGCAAACGACATAGTTTCAGAGAACCCCCAGAGCACGGTGGTAGCCCAATACGAGCGTACCACCCCTCGTGCCGAGGCTTACCAAAGCGAGGCAGAGCTGGAGCAGGGAATGATAGCCCAGCTACAGCGACAGGGCTACGAGTATGCCCATATCCACCACGAGGACGAGCTGATAAAGAACCTTCGCCTCCAGTTGGAAAAACTCAACGACTTCCACTTTTCCGACAACGAGTGGGAGCGTTTCTTCAAGGCGGAAATCGCCAACGAGGGCAAGGGCATTGTTGACAAGGCAGAGACTATTCAGCGTGACAACATCAAGGCTTTTACCCTCGACGATGGTACGCAGAAAAACATCTACCTCATCGACCAGCAAGACCCTCACCACAACTACACCCAGGTAATCAATCAATACGAGGTAAGCAACGGCAAGCGACCAAACCGCTACGACGTGACCATTCTCGTGAACGGTCTGCCCTTGGTTCACATCGAACTGAAACGCCGTGGAGTGAGCCTGAAGGAAGCCTTCAACCAGATAAACCGCTACGGCAGGGAATCGTTTTGGGCAGGGTGCTCGCTCTATGAGTACGTACAAATCTTTGTCATCAGCAACGGCACGGAGACCAAGTACTATAGCAACACCACCCGTGACAGCCATATCCGGGAACAAGCCAAGCAGGGCAAGAAGCCACGGCAGAAGACCTGCAACTCGTTTGAGTTTACCAGCTACTGGGCAGATGCCAAGAACAAGGTGCTCGGCGACTTGGAGGACTTCACAGCTACCTTCCTTACCCGCCACTCCCTGCTGAACATCCTCACGAAGTTTTGCGTATTCACCGACCAAAAGATTCTGATGGTGATGCGCCCATACCAGATAGCAGCCACCGAAAAACTGCTCAACCAGATAGAGATAGCCCACAATGCCAAGCTCTACGGCACACGAGACGCTGGCGGCTACGTATGGCACACCACAGGTTCGGGCAAGACCCTCACCTCCTTCAAGGCGGCACAGCTCGCCTCCAAACTGCCTTACATAGAAAAGGTACTGTTTGTGGTGGATAGAAAAGACCTCGACTACCAGACGATGAAGGAGTACGACCGATTCCAGAAGGGCGCTGCCAACGGCAACACCTCGACCAAGGAACTGGAAAAGCAACTGAACAACAGCAAGAGCCGCATCATCATCACCACCATACAGAAGCTCGCCAACTTCATCAAGAAGAACCCCGACCACGACATCTACCGCAAGGAGGTGGTCATGATATTCGACGAGTGCCACCGCTCGCAGTTTGGCGACATGCACACCGCCATCACCAAGCGATTCAAGAAATACTACCTCTTCGGTTTTACCGGCACGCCAATCTTCGTGGAGAACATCTCCGCTTCGAGCAAGGGTACGCTGAAAACCACCGAAGACGTGTTTGGCAAGCGTCTGCACGCCTACACCATCGTGGATGCCATCAGAGACCACAACGTGCTGAAATTCCGTGTGGCATACATCTCGACCATGAAGGAGAAGGAGAACGTGAAGGACGACCAAGTTTGGGGTATCGAAGAAGAGGAGGCGCTGAAGGACGACCGCCGCATCACCAATGTGGCACAATACATCTTGGACCACTTCGACCAGCAGACCAAGCGAGCCAGCAGCTACATCTTCAGCAAGCTCATCAACATCGAGGAAGTGGTGACCGACAAGAAGAAAAAGGTGGAGGAAGAGCGACAGAAGACACGACTCAGCGGATTCAACAGCATCTTAGCCGTGCAGAGCATCGACTTTGCCAAGCTCTACTACAACAAACTGAAAGAACTACAGGCAGAGCAGCCCGAGAACAAGCGGCTCAAGATAGCCACCATCTTCAGCTATGCACCCAACGAGGAAGTAGCCGACGGCGAGGAAGACGAGGACAACGACTCCACCGACGGACTCGACCAGAGCAGCCGAGACTTCCTGGAGGCAGCCATCAAGGACTACAACCTGATGTTCAACACCGCCTATGATACCTCTTCGGAAAAGTTCCCCAACTATTACAAGGACGTTTCGCAGCGCATGAAGAACCGAGAGATAGATCTGCTGATTGTGGTAAACATGTTCCTGACAGGATTCGACGCTACCACGCTCAACACGTTGTGGGTGGATAAGAACCTGCGCTACCACGGATTGCTGCAAGCCTACAGCCGCACCAACCGCATCCTGAACTCGGTAAAGACCTACGGCAACATCGTATGCTTCCGCAACCTGGAGGATGCCACCAACAAGTGCCTCGCCCTCTTCGGCGACCCTACCGCCAAGGGCGTGAGCATCCTGCGCCCATTCGAAGACTACTTCGATGGCTACGACGAGGTGACGGAAGACGAGAACGGCGAGGAGAGACAGGAGCACGTGAAAGGCTATACCGAATATCTCGAAGAGCTGAGAGAGTTGGCACAGCCAGGCGAGATGCCGCTCACCGATGCAGACAAGAAGCAATTCATCAAGCTCTTCGGCGGCATCCTGAAGATAAGAAACCTGCTTACCAGCTTCGACCAGTTTGCCAAGCAAGACCCCCTCAGCGAGCGAGACCTGCAGGACTATACGAGCATCTACCTCTCGCTGAGAGACTGGGCAAAGGAGAACGCAGAGAGCGGCGACAAGACCAACATCAACGACGACATCGAGTTTGAGATGGAGCTGGTGAAGCAAGTAGAGGTGAACATCGACTACATCCTCTTCCTCGTGCAGCAGATGCAGGGCGACCGTGCCGACATCGCCGAGCTGACTATCCAAATCAACAAGGCAATCGACTCCAGCCCAGACTTGCGAGACAAGAAAGACCTCATCAACCGATTCATTGAGAGTCTGACACCGGATAGCGAGGTTACAGACAAATGGAAGGAATACGTGGATGCAGAGAAGCGCAAGGAGTTTGAGCGCATCGTGAGCGAGGAGCACCTGAAGGAAGGCCCCGCCAAGGAGTTTATAGAGACCGCCTGGGAGCGAGGTTACGTGCCAGAGGGTGGTTTGGAGTTGAACGCCATCATGCCACCTATCAATCCATTCGACCCGAACGCCAACCGAGAGGGCAAACTGCAAAAGGTACTTGGTAGAATCAAGGGCTTTTTCGGCAAGTTCTTCGAGATAGCAGGAGGAGAATTTTAGAAAGAAATAAGCAGTGCAGAGAGCTGCACCTACCATACAAATTCCATAAAAGTAGCAGGGAGAAGTGAAGCTGCAAAACGCTCACTTTTCCCTCTTTTTTTTCAAAAATCTAAAAATCAGAAAAATAATCGTACTCATTTTACGAATTAAGGAATCGTAGTACACACCTCTATTTCGCTCCTTTTTCATAACTTCACACCCGAATTTTTAAAAAAAAGTTATGGGAAAAGGACGTAGTTACATGAATTCATATGCCGACGGCTATATGAGAGGCAAGGTTGTCAAGGAAGTGGGAGCACTCCTTGACCATATACTAGTGGAGGAAATCACAACCCCCACAATAATAAATTTGGAGTTTGGTCCTTCTTACGATACCATCAGAAAACTTAGGCAGCAAGAAACCACAATATATTTTGAGACCATCAGACAATTCTGCTACGTCATTGGCTACTATCTCTACCAGGAAATAGAGGCGGTGGAAAATTACAAGAAAAATGTAAGAGAAAGGGGATCCAGGCTTGCCATGCTGTATGAGATGAAAGAAAAATATAAGAAAATTTACGGAATGCAAGCTGCTGTGGTTCTTAACCTCATGCATCAGGGAAAGGATTTGCTGGCTTTAATGAAGCGAGTATAAGTAAGATTTTAACCGGACCACTATGTGTATCAAACTGATTGTGGGCTAATTATTAATTAAAAAATATATCTAAAAATAAGAAAGAATATCTGATGAATCCGGAGACTACTTGTCCCCTAAGGGTGTATGCCCTTATAGCTCTCCTGGAATTTGCTTGTACCAGCAAAATTGTTAGCGCAAACAGACTCTGACGTCCTCTACTAAGGAATGAGTGACAAAGTACTTAATTACTAACCATTATAAATTTCGAATTATGGGGAAATTTATCATCAAGCTCGTTCGCTTGATACTGAAGTATGGGCGTTTCAGCCTTGTTAGCGTGGTCATTCAATTGAATGGAAACAGCAAGTATATTGAGAATATGAACAACGAATTTAAGGAGGAGAAGCCATGCTTGGAGAAGGAAGAACTATAAACGTAACGGGTAATGCCTGTTATATAGAGTATGTGGAAAATTGGTATATGAATGGTAGCTCCAAAAAGAAGAACGATGATGATCCTGCGGCACGCATGACGGATGAACTGAAGGGAGAGAAGGGACTGGCAATCTTGAAGAATCTGCAGATGCATGGGGTACTCGACGAGAACTTCTACCCTCTGGAGTTGTCCAACTCAGAATCTGCGGTGCTTGCCTATCAGATAGCCATAGCGCTGGATATCAAGGAGATGTGGAAAGTATTCTCTGACCTTTGGAATATTTCTCCCAATGCCCTGAGAGCTGCTTATAATAGAGGTATGGAGCAGAAGAAGACGATAAAATTCCTGGATGAAATAACCCCTTTGCTGAAAGTATAGTACTAGTACGCGTACATAGTACGTACTAGGTAAATATAAAAAAATCACCTTATCTTTGCACCCGTAATCAGACAAGTAAAGTCTGGTTGCGGGCGTTTTTTGTTTATAGGAATCCGGTACCGTTCCTGAAACTGAAATCTGGCGAATATCTCGCAGCCCAACCCTTTAATATGATATATTGATATGGCAGAAAATGCTTATGTGTTTTTTCATCCGCAGTATGGCGGATTGAGAGTGGTGAACATCGACGGAGGGTTGTTCTTTTGTCTCGAGGACCTGGTTGCCATCACTGATATCGGCAGAGATACATTGTTCCCGGTATTAGCCGATACGGAGGGGAAAGTGGTAGAAATGTATGTGGAAGTGCATACAAAAAAGGTGCCGAAGGATTTTACACATCGTTTGTTTTTCGGTGAATTCTTTGGCAATGCTGATAAGGTGGAACGAAAAAGTAAAATAGCTTGGAGAAATATGATATTCGTTGACTCTCAGGTGGTGAAAGATATGACGATAGGCTGTTCGAATGATCCTGAGCGTAAGTTGTTTTACAAGTGGGTCAAGGATTTTATCCAGCCCGTGATGGAGGACGAGGACAGATGTTGGCGTTATGAATGTGTCATGATGAAAAAAGTCTGTTATGACCCTCTAAAAAAGCCGATGGACATCCGATATGCTGCCGACGGCCTGTATATCAACGATATGAGAATCAACTGACATTATTCATCTTATAAACAAAAGATTACAATCATGAAACAAGTAGCAAAGAAGCAGCTCCTCAACGCCCAGAAGGTGGACGGAGCCATCATCAGTGAGGAAAACGGTGCCATCAGCTTCCGCAAGGCGCCATGGAACGATAGCGAGGTTATCTGCGAACAGCCTAAGGTGATACCGGGCAGAATGGTATGCTCAGGCGAGAATAGAGGTGACATGTTCGACTTCAAGCCTTACGAGCGTACGGGTGAGAAGGTATTCGAGGAGATCTTCAAGACCAATCACGCCGTGGTGCGCACCACCAAGCGCACGGTGCAGGTGAACTATACCTTCAGTAGAGACCTGGACAAGCAGGACATGCTGCGCTATCTCAAGGCAGAGCACAAGGAGCTGCTTGCCGGATTCAAGGAGAAATTATAGTGATTAATGATTAGTGATTAATGATTAGTGATTAATAAATAATTTAACATTAATACTTAACACTCAAAATTAAAACGATGGAACATCTTATAGCATATAATCCGTACAAGAATGGCAATAAGGGGAGCATAAGCTCCCAGCCACTCTCGGTCTATGACAAGACCATCGCTTATCCCTGGATGGCAGACCTGGTAGCTGCCATCCGTGGGGGTAACGACGAACTGAAGAAACAGCTGCCTTTCCGCTGCGCACACTACTACCAATTCCAGAACAACAGACGCTCGCAGAAGAACGCTGTGGCCGAAAGCTTCCTCTTCCAGACCACCATCGACGTGGACGACAAGGAATATGTGGACAAGGCGATAGAGAAGGCACGTGAGCTGAACTGCAGCGACACCATCTGGAAGGGCGCCCTGCTGCACCTGGAGTACTCAGCCCGCAAGAAGCTGCACATCGACATCCGTATGCCCGTAGGCATGACTATCGAGGAGACGCAGCGAGCCTATTGCGAGGCGCTGGGCGTGCCCTACGACGAGAGCTGCATCACGCCAGAGCGCATGCTCTTCATCACCGACAAGGAGTCGGAAATCTATCGCTCGCCCCATTGGTACGAGGTGCTGCCACAGGAAGAGCTGAAGAAGCGCAGACAAGCCTACCTGGACCGTGGGCTCACCATCGACGGAAGAGCTGGGAAAGTTAATAGTTTACAGTTAACAGTTAATAGCAATACTGCTCATGCTGCTCATCTCAGCCCTGCTGGAACTCCTCAGGATGCTGTCGCAATGGCAACCGGCAAGAACCTCGCAGCCTTCGACCTCTTCCGCAATGCTGCAGGCCTGAAGGACGTAGATATCAACACCCCAGGCTCCCGCCACTCATCGCTTCTGGCAATCATGAGCGCAGGCGCATCGAGAGTGATGGCCGAAGAGGAACTGAAGGCGGTGGTGGCGCAGAAGATGCCTGCCTTCTCGCAGGAGCGTGACTGCCAGCAGCTCATCCACGACTTCTATGCGAAATATGGCGACAGTTCGAAGCCGATGTCGCAAGCCGTGATCCGCATCAATGCCCAGGCAGAGAAGTCCTCTCAGAAGGATGCCGTATCGTTCAAGACCGTGGGTTCCGGAGGCGGTACGGATTCCAATGCGGAAGATGATAAAATCGCTCCGCCTCCGATGCCCGAACATCTCCCCAAACTCGTGGAGCTGCTGCTATCGAAGACTCCAGACGTCTATAAGCCTGCCGTGGCACATGCCATCTTCCCGCCACTTGCCACACACCTCTGCAAGACCACCTTCAAGTATATCGACAATGTGGAGCATGAGGCTACCCTGATGTGCTGTCTGCTGGCGGGCACGGGAGCAGGCAAGAACTGTGTGCAGATGCCTATCAACATGATTATGGAGGATATCAGAAAGCGCGACCGTGAGAACCTGATACGTGAGAAGGAATGGAAAGACGAGGTGACACGCAAGGGCGCCAACAAGGATAAGCGCAAGCGCCCGGAAAACCTCATCATCCAGGAGATAGACGCAGATATGACCAACCCAGCCTTCGTGATGCGCACCGCCGAGGCACAGGAACATTTCCTCTATACATCGCTCAACGAGATAGACCAGTTCGACGCCCTCAAGGGACAGGGCAACCAGCAGTTCAAGATCATCTGCCTTGCCTTCGACCCGGGCAACCAGTATGGTCAGACGCGCGTGGGCACATCGAGCGTCACCGAGCGCATCACCATCAGGTTCAACTGGAATGCATCGACCACCATCCAGCTGGGGCAGCGATATTTCTCCAAGGTGCTCACCGACGGACCTATCAGCCGCATCAACTTCTGTACCATCCCGGAGCGGGAAATCGGTGCCGAAATGCCAGTATATGGCGAATACGACGAGACCTTCAGAGAGGCACTCAGACCGTACATAGAGAATCTGTGCAAGGCGTCGGGTAGAATTGACTGCGCTGAGGCTTCTGCCCTGGCAGAAAAGTTGAAGGAGGAGAATGCCGACTTTTCTCGCATGTCGCAAAACAGGGTGTTTGAGAATCTCTCCTTCCGTGGCAACGTTATAGCCTTTCTCAAGGCTTGCGTGCTATACGTGGCAAATGGCTGCAAATGGGAACCTGAAATAGACGAGTTTATCAGATGGAGCGAGAGTTACGATCTGTGGTGCAAGATGATTTTCTTTGGCGCAGGCATAGCCAAGGCTAATGAGGTGGGAGAGAAATCGAACAAGCGAGGACCTGCCAACCTGCTCCAGCAATTGCCCGACAACTTCACCTACACGCAGGCTGAGATGGTGCGCCTACAGAACGACTTCGGCAAGAAGGGTACGGCGATGATGCTGAGAAACTGGGTGAACCGCCATTACATCGAGAAAATTCCTCCGAAGGGAGCAAATGCCGACGGAGCTGACGGAAAGCAGGATGGAAAGGTATTCAGTATTCAGTTATTCAGTTTTAAAAAGCTATTATATCGTTCCGACGGACTTGACTTGAGAAGTTTCGACGTTTAACAGTTTTGAAAACTTATAACATTTAACATTCAAACAAATGGAAATAGTATTAAAGCGAATTGCTAAAAAAAGAAATTATACCATCGGCAGACTCTATCTGTTGGCCGATGATAGTGTAAAGCGTATCTCGTTGCCCGGCAAGAAGATAGGCGATAAGAGTACATTGGTTCATACCTTTGACAGCCAGTTGCTGTCCAAGGATACATATCTCTGCGATACCTTGGAGCCTACATGGCGCAATCTGTTGGGCATCAAACTAAAGCCAGAGGAAGTGGATGCCCGCTATAGCCGCATAAGTGGCAAGAAGGCACGTAAGGTAACTGGTCATACGGCCATTCCAGAAGGCTCATATCCCGTGGTCATATCGTATTCGCCAAGATTCAAGCGTTGGCTGCCGTTGCTGCTGGGCGTGCCGAATTTCGAGGGCATCCGCATCCATGCAGGCAATTATCCTGACGACACGCAAGGCTGTATCCTCGTTGGGGAGAATAAGTTCGAGGGCATGGTGGTAAACTCTCGCATCTGGCTACAGCGACTCATCAACGCCATGGAAGCGGCTCGCGACAGAGGCGAAAGCATCTGGATTACCATCCAATAGACAAGAGGGTGTGTCAAAAGTCCAAGACACACCCTCTTTTTGGTTGCTTCATCGTTTTTCTTCATCGGATTACGCTGAGTTAACGGAACATTCTTGCTTCGCGGATTACGCACGGAATTTAAACGGATTTGGCCTTACGGCCATTGGGCTAGCGCATTCGCATTCCAGCTTTAGGGGGTATCGCCACGACCGCCAGGTCGATTTTCCGTTTAAAATCCGTGAGTAATCCGAGGAAGGCGGTTAAGGTTCCGTTTATCCCGCGTAATCCGATGAATAATGACACACCCTCTAATAAAGCAAATCCGCCCTTTACTTTTTCATCACTTTCCCGATAATCTCCTCGAAATCTTCCTTCTGCATGGCACCCATCTGCATGGTGGGATTGCCCTTCAGCGGGATGAAGAGGAAGGTAGGAATGCTGCGGATGCCGAAGACGGAAGCCAACTCGGGTTCCTGATCGATATCCACTTTATAGAAATCTATCTTGCCGGCATATTTCCCGGCAAGAGATTCTACCATGGGAGCCATCATCTTGCAAGGTCCACACCAGGTGGTATAGAAATCGATAATGGCAGGACGGGAGCCTGCAAACACCCACTCATCGGGATGAGACTCGTAATCCATAATCTTCTTCCTGAAATCGGAAGCCGTAAGCACCTGCACCTTTCCTGCAGAAGCAGACTGATTACTACTTCCAGCTACTGACTGACCAGACTTCCCTGCCCCAGCCTTACTCTCTGATTCAATACGAGAAGGCAGCCCCTTTGAGCTGCCTTCCTGTTTCCTGTTATTTTGCGAACATCCCATAAAGGCTAAAGCCATCATGGCATATAAACAAATAGATTTCTTCATTTATTATTTCCTTTTAAAATTAATAAGCCAAATCAACTGCCACTGGATATACGCGGCATGGGTCGAAATACTCGGTACAACTGTTTACCATCGCCTGCAAATCGGCCTTGGCAATACCATGGAATACCTGCTTGCCATTCACCCTGATGGTTACAGGCTTGCCGAGGTCAACCAGCTGATTGTTGAGATATACTCTCAGCTTGCCACCTGTGGCTACGGAATAGCTGCGGTTGAACTTCAGGTCGATGCCCCACTGCTTATCCTTCATGGTCGTGGTGTAATCCACATTGCTTATCTTGATGGAAACCACGTTTTGATCGATATCCATCTCGTAGTAAGTTCTCTGCTCTGATGGGCGAGCCAGCACCTGCAGGTTGTAGAAACCCGAACGGCGTCTGCCATCCATCTCGAAATCCTCCCAGAGCACGGTCTTAGGATATGGATTTCGCACAAACTGCTTGAGCCAAGGAGTAGTCAAACCATAGGTGATGTGATGCTGCATACCCGGCAAAAGATGAATGCGATGGCGGAAGATAGGCGTCTTATCCACTGCCAGCGGACGGGCGAGCTGCGCAGAATCGAATGCCACCTGGGTGTACCAGGTTAGGTCGTTGCGATAGAAACCGGTATCATCAGCACCCGTGAGGAAGGAGAAACCGATGTTGGCACAGTTCTCTACAGGCGCATTCTTCAGCGGTTCGCCACCAGCCATCGGACCGGCTGCTGCCCAATAATCTGCATAGAATGATGCCAGTCGCTGACTGCCATAACCACCCTCGCTGATTCCGAACACATAGAGTCGGTTGGCATCCACCTCACCATTCACCAGGTTCTGACGAATCAGTTTTTCGAAAGCATACTGCTTAGACAGATGCCACCAGCGATAGTATTCACCCTCGTTAGGAATCTGAGGGATGAAATAGATGGAAGGAGAATCCTGGAAGCTCAGACCGAGCTTGATGCCATTAGACCACTCTCTGTCCTTAGGACCCGAACCGTGGATATACAGGAAGAGCGGGAACTTTCCGTCGGCAGCCACGCCCTTCTTGCCATAATAATAAGGCATCACGGCATTTGGCTCCAGGCATTTAGGCAGGTTCCACGAACTGTTCTTAGCCAGTTTCAAGTCTTCCGGCTGGATGAGTTTCTCCTCCTGCAAATTCCTGTTGGCATCGCACCACGCACTCCACACCATCTTCTGATAGCTGGCTATGTCCTTGCCCTCTATCGCTTGCTGCAACTTGGTTTCAAGCGGAGCGTTCTGGGCAAATTCAGCCTTGCCCTCCTTCTCCAATGCTTTCTGCTGCGCTTTCAGCGACTGCAGAAAGTAAGTATTCACCTTCTTCTGCAAGCCCGGCGACTGCGCCATTGTCTGGGTTGTGTAGGTTAGTGATGCAACAGTCATCACCATGCAAATCATTTTTTTCATTTCGTACATTGATATTTATTTAATTACTAGTCTTTCAGGGAATAGGTAACCGTGGTCACCACCCTCACCTTTTTAATATAAGGTGTATTCGAATCCCTGTCATCTATCGAGAACTGTCCCTGGTCGGCATTCATGATCTTGTCAATCTTGCTCTTGCTGTTTTCGGCAAACTGTGTGGCAGTCTGCTCGGCATTCTCTATCGCCTCCTGCATCATCTTTGGCTTCATCTTGCGGAATGCCACATACTCATACTTCACCGGATTCTCGTAGCCACCATCTACAATGGCAACGCCCTTCTGGAGCAGGTCACCCTGACGGGCGATGATGCTGCGAACCAGTTTCACATTGTGCGAAGTAACGGTGATAATCGACGTGATGTTATAACGATAGCCCTGGCGGTTTTCGCCATATCGCTCAGCATTGAGGTCGATAACCACAGGTGCATTGACATTGATTTCGCTCGCCTTCACGCCATTTGCCAGCAGGAAGTTTCTGATGGTTCTCGTGGTGGCATTTATTTTTTGATAGAGCTCAGGCAGGTCGTTGCCTATTTCCTTGGAAACGATAGGCCACGTCACCTTGTCCGCCTCTACCTCCTTTTCGGCAAGACCTTTCACTACAACCTTACGGTCTTTACTAATCACACTCTCAAGTCCCGACTTGATACAGAATCCAAGCATGATGATGCCGATGGCTAAAATCACGGCTTGCTTAATACCAGAATTGATGTTCATAATTAGTCCTCCATTATTAAGTTGTTAAAATTGAGTTTCCAAAGATACAACAAAAATACAGAAAAGCGATACTTTATAATGATAAAATATGCTAAAACACACCATATCAACCCATAATCACCATTTTTCTGCCTAAAAACTTGCATATATTACCAAAAAGGCTTATCTTTGCATAAGATAGGCTGCACTCGGCCATCCGAAAGCAAGCTTTCATGGCGCTCGTTTGCACTATCTTTGCATAAAAACATTTCTAGCCAAAAACTATAAAAATGGATTATAACATGATTGGGACCGCATGGTCGTTACTGCCTCCCTTCGTCGCCATCGCTTTGGCGCTAAAGACGAAAGAGGTGTATTCTTCTCTCTTTATCGGCATCATTCTGGGTGCCGTGCAATATTGTATTTCGATGGGAACAGGATTCGATGGATTCCTGGTTCACCTGACCAACCACACCGTGGGCGAAGGCGACGATGCCAAGGCCTACGGATTGATTCACTGCCTCTCCGACCCATGGAATGTAGGCATTCTGGTGTTCCTGGTGGTATTGGGCAGCATCGTTTCGCTGATGAACAAGGCGGGTGGTTCGGCGGCTTTTGGCCGCTGGGCTTCCAAGCACGTGAAGTCGAAGATGGGAGTGCAGATAGCCACCATCCTGCTCGGCATTCTGATATTCATCGACGATTACTTCAACTGTCTTACCGTGGGTTCGGTGATGCGCCCCATCGCCGTACGCAACGGCGTGACCAAGGAAAAGCTCGCCTATCTCATCGACTCCACAGCAGCACCGGTCTGCATCATCTCGCCTATCTCCAGTTGGGCAGCAGCCGTATCGGGCTTCGTTTCAGGAGGCGAAAACGGACTGGCGCTCTTCTGCAAGGCGATACCTTTCAATTTCTACGCCTTCTTCACCATCCTCTTCATGCTGGGCATCGTAGTACTGGACTTCGATTTCAAGGCGATGAGCAAGTATGACGTGCGACTGAAAGACTGGTACGAGCGTACCAACGGCGGAAAGCTCGACGAGGTGAGCGATACCAAGCTGCAAATCGTGGAACACGGCGTGGGAGCCAAGCAGCAAGAGAGTTCAAAGAGTAGAGGTTCGGTAAGCGACCTTGTGATTCCAATCATCATGCTCATTGTGTTCTGCATGGCGGGCATGGTTTATTCGGGCGGATTCTTCGATGCCGCCAATGCCAACTATCTGAATTTCGTTGATGCCTTTGCGGGCAGCAATGCTTCGGTGGGCCTGGTACTCGGTTCGCTGGCAGCCCTGATTCTCACCATCGTGATGTTCACGGTGCGCAAGACCCTGCCATTCGATGAGGCGATGAGTAGTCTCATCAAGGGATTCGAGGCGATGGTGCCAGCCATCCTGATTCTTACCCTGGCATGGACTCTGAAGAGCATGACCGACTCGCTGGGAGCAGCAGAATATGTATCTGGAGTCGTGGCAAGCAGTGCTTCTGAGTTGCAGATGCTCCTGCCGGGCATCATCTTCCTGGTAGCCGGTTTCCTGGCCTTCGCCACCGGAACCTCCTGGGGAACCTTCGGTATTCTGATTCCTATCTGCATCGCCGTCTTCCCTGCTGCCGACCCGCTGCGCATCATCTCTATCTCAGCCTGCATGGCAGGAGCCGTTTGCGGCGACCATATTTCGCCTATCAGCGACACCACCATCATGGCGAGTGCAGGAGCAGAGTGCAAACATGTGCATCATGTGTCATCGCAGTTGCCATACGCCCTGACAGTGGCTGGTGTAAGCTTCCTCACCTTCATCGTGGCTGGTTTCACCCATACCTGGGGCATGGCTACAAGTGCCATCGTATCATGGATATTCGGTATGTTGATGCTCGGATTGGCTTTATTTTATTTAAATAAGCGCCAGAAATCAAAATAGTTCTTAATTTTCTTGCATAATTGGAATATTTTCAATATCTTTGCAGATGAAATTAGATAAAGAACATATTAACATTTTAATACAGAATACATTATGAAGGAATTGAAAGGAACAAAGACAGAGAAGAATCTCCAGGAGGCTTTCGCTGGTGAGTCACAGGCTCGTAATAAATATACTTACTTTGCAAGTAAGGCTAAGAAGGATGGTTATGTTCAGATAGCTAACATCTTCGAGGAGACTGCTGCCAACGAGAAGGAGCACGCCAAGATGTGGTTCAAGTACTTGGAGGGCGGTGCCATCAAGAGTACAGAAGAGAATCTCCTGGCTGCTGCCGAGGGTGAGAATGGCGAGTGGACAGAGATGTACAAGCGCATGGCTGAGGAGGCTCGCGAGGAGGGCTTCGATGAGATTGCCGCTAAGTTCGAGATGGTAGCTGAGATTGAGAAGCACCACGAGGAGCGTTATCGCAAGCTCCTGAAGAACGTTCAGGACAAGGTAGTTTTCTCTCGTGATGGCGACTGCATCTGGCAGTGCTCTAACTGCGGTCACATCGTAGTAGGCAAGGAGGCTCCAGAGGTTTGCCCAGTTTGCAACCACCCACAGAGCTACTTCCAGATTGAGGCTAAGAATTACTAAGCAATTTGCAAATAGAATAACAAAGAGGGTGTGTCATAAGCTCATGACACACCCTCTTTTTTTATAACGTACTAAAAAACGGAAGCCACAACTTTATCACTGATGAATCTTCTCCAGCATGATTTCTATCAATCTCGGAACACCGTAATTTTCCATCTCGCTTTCCTTAATCCAGATGTAATCATCAGGAAGAGAAGGACGCTCCTCAACCTCCAGCAGATAGAAATCTGCAAGAAGAATGCGATGGGTCAATACATGCTTCACATCCTTTGCCAGCAATATCGGATCCTTCACGAAAGAAGGCAAATCCTTCATATCCGATATATTATACGGCTCCCACAATCCCTGCCAAATATCCCCCTCACCACGACGATGAATCGCAATCCACGATTCAGCCTCAGCAGGATTTTCAGTCTCAACTTGCGATTCCAAAGCTGGCACCTTATATCTGATATACACATAAGAGAGATGACGGGTCTTCACCTTCACCGTTTTGTTCTTCACTGGCAGTTCCTCTACCCTGCCGTTTCGCAAAGCCTCACAGGTTTCGGCAAGCGGACAAAGAAGGCATTTCGGCGATTGAGGGGTACACTGAATGGCACCGAAATCCATCATTCCCTGATTATAGGCTGCTGCCTCTGAAGCAGGCAACAGCGATTGTGCCAAAGCCGCAAACTCCTTCTTTCCCTGGGTGGAATTGATGGGTGTATCGATTCCGAAATATCGGGAAAGCACACGATATACATTGCCATCTACCACTGCGGCAGGAAGATTGAAGGCAAAGGAGCCGATGGCTGCGGCTGTATAATCACCCACTCCCTTTAACGATTTAATGCCATCCAGCGTATTTGGGAATTCACCCAAAGCCACGATTTGCCTGGCAGCGGCATGAAGATTGCGGGCTCGGGAATAATAGCCCAAGCCCTGCCAGAGCTTCAAAACATCATCTTCGCTGGCTGCCGCCAGGTCTTCCACCTGGGGATAGGTTTGCATAAAACGTTCCCAATATTCCCACCCCTGGGCAATGCGGGTTTGCTGCAGGATGATTTCGCTGAGCCAGATGGCATAAGGGTCGCGGGTTTCGCGCCAAGGCAGTTCCCTGCCGTTTTCACGAAACCAACGGAGTATTTCAGCAGAAAAGCTATTCATAAAGTTCAAAGTTCAAATTTCAATGTTCAAAGTAATTACTGCTCCGGATATTGCTCGTAAATCTTCAAGCCGAATTCATTGGCTAGTGCATAGGCATGCTCCATGATATCGGCAAGGATATGCTCGTAATTCACCCATACCTTATCCTTGATGAAGAAATAGAATTCGATAGGAAGACCGCACTGGGTGGCCTCCATGTGGCGAACCATCAAGGTCAACTCCGTATTTACCTCAGGGCGCTGACGCAGATATTTCTCCATGAATCTACGATAAAGCTGAAGATTGGTTGGAGCCAAAGCTGCAGGATTCAGCAGGTCTGCTCCTTCCTTAATACCCTTTTTCTCCAATTCCGTATCAGATGGAACCGCTGATTCTGCAGAAATCTCAGTAACATGAATACCATCCTTTGCCAATGCCTTCTGCAACGTTTCCTTCAACTTAAAGGAATCCTCCGTGGCGAAATGCTTGGCAAGTAAGGTCTGCTTCAAGGCCTCATCCACCAATCGCACACTGCGGAAATCGAAGTAAACCACTCGCTTTACTCTTCTTCCCCCACTCTTCTGCATACCAATCCAGTTTTGGAACGAACCGTTCACCAGCGTGGCTGGCGAAATGGTAACGATGGTGTTATCGAAATTGCGAACCTTCACCGTGGTGAGCGACATCTCTTCTACAATACCATTGGCATCCACCGACTTCACCGTAATCCAGTCGCCCTTGTGGAGCATATCATTACTCGTCAGTCTGACACCGGCAGCCAATCCGAGGATGGTATCCTTGAACACCAACATCAGCACAGCCGAGGTGGCACCCAAACCGGCAAACAGAGTCATCGGATTCTTACCCAGCAGGATGGCTACCACCACCACTCCAGCCACGAAGAGCATCAATATTCTGAGCACACCGCAGAAGGTGTGGAAATACTGCTGGGCCGAAGAGCGGCGCTCCTCGCTGTTCTCCAATCCCTTGAACGAACCGATAAACACCAATGCCGTGCGCACCGACATCACCACGATATAGATGCCCGTGGCACGCTCCAGAATCTCCTTGAATATAGGATATTCCAGATAGATGAGCGGCATGAGCGACCATATCACCACAGCCGGAACGATGTGGCAAGCCGAGGTGAGCACCTTCCTGTTCAGCAACACATCATCCCAAGATACCTCCGTCTTCTCCGTAATCTTCGAAATCAGCGGAACCAATATCTTGCGACAAAGGAAATCGCTCAGCATCGCCAGCAACACGGCGGTGATGGTGAGCAATATATGACGAAGCATGGGCACGTAATCACCCGTGACACCCGCCCATGTTATCATTGAATCTACAAATTTTCTAATTTCCTCCATAAGCCATAAACAGAGAACTATAAACTATTAACAGTAAACTATCAACTGTAAACTATTAACTATAAACTATTAACTATAAACTATTAACTAATCTCACGGTTGGCACAGCAGCTTGCAAACCTTATCTGCAAAGTTTCGGGCATTACTGCCGTGCATGATACCATTATTGATAATAGAGAAGCAAAGCTCATGTCCATTGGCTGCAGTGCAATAACCAGCCAGCGAGATGATGCCCGTCAGGGTGCCCGTCTTAGCCTTCACGTTGCCGTGGGTACTGCCACTCCTCATACGCTTCTTCAGGGTGCCATCCACGCCCGCTATAGGCAGTGAATGAATCAGATGCTGCTTGATGTTGTCGTTGCGGAAGGCATAGCGAAGCATTGCCACCTCCAGTTCGGCACTCAGATAGTTGTAGAGCGAAAGTCCCGAACCATCAGCCAACTTATAGCGTGATGCATCCAAGCCCAACTTCTGGTTGATAAACTGGCGCTCCACACTGCGGGCACTCTTGGCACTCGCCGGACGATTGCCCGTGGAAGCCGCTATCTGATAATACATGCTCTCGGCATAGAGATTGTCACTCTCCTTCATCATCTTGTGCAGCACCTGGTCCATGGTGTGAAAACGGGTACAGATGGTGAAGGCATTAGTAGGACAGGTCTTGGTAGAGGCATACATCTCCTCATACTCGATGCCCGCATCCTTCAGTTTAGCCAGGAATCTATCCATGAAGATATCCTTCCTGGAGAACACCAAAGGCGAAAGCACCGGGTTGTCATCATCCCAGCACCAGCCTTCGCCCAACAAATCAGAATCCTTCATCGAGCGGTCGGCATACACCTTGCCACGGATAGTATCCACACCCATCTCCTTCAGGCTGTTGACAAATGCCGCCAGGTCATCACTGTTGAAACGGGGATCCATGCCGCCCACGCAATATACATCGCCATGGAGCACACCCTCCTCGATGGTTCCCGTATATTTCAGTTGGGTTTTAAACTGATAGGAACCGCCCAACTTATCCAGCGCCGTGATGGCCGTAAGGAGCTTCATCGTGCTAGCCGGGCGCATCAGCTGGCGCTCGTTGTGCTTGTAGATGCAGGAGTCATCCTCCAGGTCCCAAACCATGATACCCACCTGCGAAGTTTCAAACATCTTGCTTTTCAGCAGATTGTCGATACCCACCTTCACCGACTCCGGCCAAGGCAATCTCAGCGTATCGGCAGCCAGCGAGTCTAACATCGTGGAGTCAGCCACTTCCGTGTCGTCCTGCGCCTCCACCACTTCATCATTCGTCACATTCTGAGCCTGCATAGGCATTGCCATCAGCATTGCCGCCATCAGACTCAACATCATATATCTTATCTTTTTCATTGTCGTTTTTTAATTTCTTTCTCGAAAGCCTCTTCGTTGTCCGGCTGAATGGCCACCATGTTCTTGGCTCCGTATTCTATCACCATGCAATGGTCCAGCCCCATAAAGGTCTTGGCCTGATGCACACTGATGATATCGCACACGGGCACATTCCTGTTCGATGAAAACCTGCCCTCGTTGATGATGAGATACTCCATCTCGTCGTCCCTGTCGATAGGTTTCACCTTCTTAAATGTATAGGTGGTGTTCAAAATGCGCTCTATCATGCCCACGATGATGATGGCCAGGAAGATGCCGATAATCGCCATCTTTACCCAGAAGAAATATCCCGCCAGCAGGGCGAAGACTACCACCCCGATGCGAGCCGTCACCGAGAAGCGCTTGTGAAAAGTTCTATCTGCCATACCTATTCTATTCTGTTAAAAAGTCATTTTCAATTCAATTATATCCGCAAAAAAGTCATTTTTACTACCTTTTGATAGTCTAAAAGACTATATTACCTTAAATTTCGCTGCAAAATTACAAAAATTCCCTCTCTTATTACTCATTTTAAAGAGAAATTAGTAATTTTGCAACGAATTAAGAATTAATTCCTAGAGAAAGCGGCTTTTTATGCAAAGAAAAGGTCTCTTCTTATAGATAGAAATTAGATAAGAATAAACTCAGATGGTTTATAAGTATGATTTTCTGATTATCGGCTCAGGAGTTGCCGGTATGAGTTACGCCCTGAAAGTAGCCAGAGCGCATAAAGGTAAAGTGTGCATGATTTGCAAAACCTCTCTCGACGAGGCGAACACATCATTTGCACAAGGTGGTGTTGCGTCAGTTACCAACTTGGAAGTGGATAACTTCGACAAGCACATTCAAGACACGATGATTGCTGGTGATTACATCAGCGATTACAACGCTGTAAAGCAGGTTGTCACCATGGCACCGAAGCAGATCGAAGAGCTCGTGCAATGGGGTGTTAACTTCGACAAGCAGCAGGACGGCAAGTTCGACCTCCACCGTGAGGGCGGACACAGCGAGTTCCGCATCCTTCATCATGCAGATGATACGGGTGCTGAAATACAGCGCGGACTGATGGAGGCAGTGCGCAACTGCCCTGACATCGATATCAAGGAAAATCATTTCGCCGTGGAGATTATCACCCAGCACCACTTGGGTGCCCGTGTTACCCGACGCACTCCTTATATCAACTGTTACGGAGCCTACGTGCTGAATCCCGAGACCCAGAAGGTGGATACTTATCTGAGCAAGGTTACCGTGATGTGTACCGGCGGATGTGGTGCCGTTTACCAGACTACCACCAACCCAGTCATCGCTACGGGTGATGGCGAGGCAATGGTTTACCGTGCCAAGGGTACCGTGGCCGACATGGAGTTCGTTCAGTTCCACCCTACAGCCCTCTATCATCCGGGCGAGACTCATCCTGCCTTCCTCATCACCGAGGCAATGCGTGGATACGGTGGCATCTTGCGTCTGCCTAACGGCGAGAGCTTCATGGAGAAATATGATAAGCGTCTGAGTCTGGCTCCTCGCGACATCGTGGCTCGTGCCATCGATAAGGAGATGAAGATTCACGGATTGGATCATGTATGCCTGGATGTTACCCACAAGAATCCGGAGGAGACCAAGCGTCACTTCCCTAACATCTACGCCAAGTGTCTGAGCATCGGCATCGACATTACCAAGGAATACATCCCAGTGCGTCCTGCCGCTCACTACATGTGTGGTGGTATCAAGGTAGATTTGAACGGTTGTTCAAGCATCAACCGTCTCTATGCCCTGGGCGAGTGTTCATGCACGGGTCTGCATGGTGGCAACCGCCTTGCCAGCAACTCGCTCATCGAAGCTGTGGTTTATGCCGAGACGGCTGCCAAGCACAGTCTGGAGCATGTGGATGAATATGATTTCAACGAGAAGGTTCCTGCCTGGAACGACGAGGGTACCCTGACCAACGAGGAGAAGGTATTGATTACCCAGAGCGTCAAGGAAGTTGGCGAATGCATGAGCAACTACGTGGGCATCGTGCGCAGCGACCTTCGCCTGAAGCGTGCCTGGGACCGCCTCGACCTTCTTTATGAAGAGACCGAGAATCTCTTCAAGCGTGTCAAGGTGAGCAAAGAGCTCTGCGAGCTCCGCAACATGATCAACGTGGGTTATCTCATCACCCGCATGGCTATCGAGCGCAAGGAGAGCCGTGGTCTTCACTACACCATCGACTACCCTGTTCACGCTTACGACAAGAAAGATAAATAAAGAATAGAAGAAACATAAAAAAAGCTCGGATGCGATTTGCATCCGAGCTTTTTTCGTTTATCTCGTCAGCGAGAACTTGATGCTCAAACCGAAGTCCTGCGTGGTCGTCGGATAACTGCTGCTAGAAAGCAGCGGGGTGTTGGTCTGACGATCGTAGTAGAAACTCATGGTAAGCAACTTGCTCAGGGTGTAATCGGCAGTGAAGCTGAACTTCAAGGCATTGTTGCCACTGCTGGCGCTGCTCGTCATCGAAGCAATGTCGCGGACGATGGCTGCCTGCTTGCGGAAACTGAAGTCGGCACGGAGATTGAGGTCGTGGTTGGCACCCTTCGACTTCTGCGTGCTCTTGCTGTCCTGCTGATTCTTCTTGCCCGTTCTCTTCACCTTCTTGGCTCTAGGACCAAAGAGGTCGAAGTCGTTGATGCGGTAGCCCATACCTATCACCCAGTCCTTGCTCAAGGCCTCGTTCACCTGGATACTCGTCATACTGAGGTTCAATACGCGGGTCTGGCGATACTCAGCCTTCAGGGTCATGTTGTTGTTAAACGTCATGTCCATTCCGAGCAATGGCGAGAATGCCTCGTTGATGCTCACTTGCGACACGTTGAACATGCTGCTTGGCGATGGATTGCCCGTAGAGGCATCGCTGATGAAGCCCAGGCCGTTCATGAACTCCTGATAGGTGCTGAAACTGTTGTAACTGCCCACCGCATATACACTCTTGTAACCATGGTTGATGTTCACACTCTTGAAGTGGTCGCAGAACCAAGGCAACTTGCCGAGTCCACTGTAGCGGACAGTCCAGTTTGGCAACAGTCGGCTCAACGTTGGGAATATCGAGAGCGAACCGCCGCCCATCGATGTATAGGCATTGAGGAAGGCAGGAATCATCACATCACCACTGTACTTATTAACCGGGGTGCGGGATGCATCAAACTTACCTCCGCTCAGTTCAGAACCAGCCGGATAAACCGCTCCGGCATACTGCGCCTCTACTCTCTGTCGGAAGCCTTCCAGCGAGTTGACAAACTTCTCAAAGGTCTTGCTCTTGTAACCACTGTTGGCATTGCCCATTCCCTCGAAGGCTGAACCCAGCGAGATGGTAGTCATCTGGAAGGTTCCGCTCTGGGTAGTCGGCGTGCCCTCATACATATACTGTATGCTCTTCTGCGTGGTCTTGGTGTGGGTGGCAGAGAGGTCGATCTTGAAATCCTTTACAGGTTCCAGGGTGGCACGGAACTGCCAGTTGTCGGTCTTGCTCGTCGTAGCCGGCGTTGCGATGGAATCGTTGAAGAGCAGCCAGTCGTTCTCCCTAGCCTTCTGGATATAATCATCGTCAATCATACCGAAGGCAAAGTCAAGTCCTGGAGCCATCTGTCCCACCTTCTTCTGTCCGAAGGCATCGCCCACGCTAGGGGTGAAGCCCGGCAGGGTCATCTGGTAGCTGTTGCGATAGGTGAAGCTCACCTTGCGCACCATCATTGCCAGACGCGATGCAAACTGGGCTGCCTTGTACCACTTCTTGTTGTCAAGCGGCTCCTTCGGCAAGACGGTCAGTTTCAGCTTCAAGGCGCTATCCACCTTCGAGAGAAGCTTAATCTGGTTGTTATCCACCTTTTTATATTTAAGGTGGAACATCTTGCCATCTGCCGTCTTCGCCGAGATGATGAGGCGCTTGCTGTTCTTGCCATGCTTTACCAGCAGGGTGGTATCAGGCAGGAGGGTCACCTCCTTCTCAAAGGCCTTCTTGTTCTTCGGAAGCTTCTTCGCCAGGTCGTTTCTGCCCTTATCCTTGGCGTTGGTCTTGGCAAGTTCCTTGCCGCCATTTTTCTCAGCCTCTTCCTTCGCCTTCAGCTCCTCTTCCCTGGCTTTCGCCTTGGCCTTCTTTCTGTCTTCCTTCTCCTTCTTCATCCTAGCCAGTTCACTCCTGCTCTTGGAACGCTCATACTTCTCGTTCACCTTCTTGAGGAATGGAATGTGGTTGTAGAGACGAACCAGGTCTAAGTTGCCGTTCAGGGTCACCTCGCGCTGGCTGTTGATGGTATTGCCATACGAGTGACCTTCTTCATCTTCCATGCCTCGCTCCCACGAATAGTTGGCGCTGTAGTTGGCATCGGTGTTCAGCCAGTCGAAGATAGGAAGCAGATTGAGCGGCACCTTATAAGATGCCGTGAAGTTCTGACTGTAGTCGAGCGGCGTACCCCAGCTCTTCACGCTATTCCATACCGAACTTCTGTAAACCGAGTCTTTCCAGGCATGATACTGGTCGGCATAGAGGTCGGTGTTCACTTCCGGATAAGGCACATCCACCTGTGCATGGGTAGCACTTTGGAAGTTCATGTGCAGGTTCTTGGTCAAGTCCCAGCGCATGGAGAACTCTCGGTTCCAGAGGAACTGGTCGCTATAGGTGAGCGGCAGCTGCGAATTGAGCGTACTCTCCATATCGCGCTCCTCCAGCTCGTAGGTCTCGTGTGTCATCTCCGTATTGAAGGCGATGTTCTGAGGCAGCCAGTTCAGTCCGAACCGTTTCAGGATGTCGAGCCACTTGCTCTTGTTCTTGATCTTCTTGAATGGCTCCCACGATTTATACACAGGAGTCCAGGAATAATCCAGGGCACCTCGCCAGTTGTCACGGTTCTCATAAACCGTGGTCTCGCCGGTGGTACGCTGATGCGCATGACTGTAGGTCAACGAGAAGTTGGCAGGGTCGTATGGCATCGGATGACCCTTGGTGGCGATACCCACACGGGCATTGGAAACAGAGAAGTTGGTCTGCGTCACCTTGGTCACGGCGATGTTCTCGATGGAGTCTCGCTCTGCCTTCGAACCGGTGGCATCCAGAGCATCCTTCAGTTCCATATCGGTATCCAGCGGATTATACTTCGGCGAAGTCTTCTCCTTGGTCACACTATAATATAAAGGTATGCTCACCTTCGCCTTGTCAGGGAAGAACTTACCCATCTCCAGCGATGTGGTCACACTGTAGGTGCCGTAATTGTCGGTGCTTCGGCTTGCCACACCGTCTTCCAGTCCGCCAAAGCCTTCGCTCATATATCTTCCGGTGGCATTCACGCTACCAAAGTCGGAGAGCTGCACATTGAGGTTGGCATTGGCAGCCCAACCGCCCTTGTTGTTGTGCTCCAGCAGTCGGAGCTCGTTGATCCAAACTTCTCCGCTCTTCTCCTCGCCCGAATTATTGCGCACACCGATCATCATGGTCTTCACCTCGCCCAGGGTAGGATTACCCACGATGGTGAGCTTGTTGTTCGGATGGTTGGCATCATACATGGTATAAGGTGCCATATAGGAAGCCAGGCCCTGTGCCTTCGCCTTGTTGCGCTCCTTCTTCAGGTTGGTGAAGACGCTGAGCGCCACGTTCAGCATGTTCTCCTCAGGCCATACCTTCTTCTTGTCGGCAGTGCTGTTCCTTACATATTTGCCAGGTTCAGTCACCTGCAACGGAATCTCATACTCATAGTAGTTGTTCTTATAGTCACTACCCAGACGCAGGAACACAGACAGCTGATTATCCTTCAGGTTGGTGGTGTTCTGCTCCAGGGCATTGGCATGGGTGAACATCTGGATGCGCTTATACTGGCGCAAATCGATGGTAGAGTTCTTGTAAACCGCCTTTGCCTCGCCATTGCTCAGATTCTTGACCACCATGCTCAGCGCCTGCTCGTTGGCCTCAACCAGCTGTGGCTGACTAGGGTCTTTCTCTCGCTCAATGCCAGGAGGCAGCACATAGTTCACCGGTGTCTTCTCGGCATTCTCCTCCAGACTCACGGTGCTCGCCTCCAGGGTTCCGCCGCTGGCAGCTCCCAATGGCTGGTCGTAGGTGCGCCATTTGCTCATCACCAGGTCGAGGGTTCCGAATCGGAGCACCACCGGCTTCTTGAAGTTGGTGAGGAACATGCGCATGAAGCGGATGCTGGAGAAATCGTTGATGTTGCCCTGACGCTTCTCAAACTCATCCACAGGAATGCGGAACTGATACCAGGTTACTGACGACTTCGTATTGTCGCGCCAGGTCTGACTGTACTCTCGCTTATCCACGATGAAGTTACTGCCCACCACGAGATCTTCCGGACGGATGCTCACGTGATACTGGTAGTACTTCTCATACTCGTTGAGCGTATAGTCCTGGTTGATATCTTCCACATCAGGGGTGGTTTTATAAGATGTATCATAACTCTCGGTGCGGCTGTCGCTATCAGGCGAGTTGCCCTGAGGGTTGTTGATATACTTGTATCTATCCAGGATGGATGTCTTCTGCTGGTCCCAGTCGGAACCGCGGAAATAGTGGTAGTTGTCACGGGCCGGGTCGGCAAAGATGCTGTCGAACACCGCCTGGTTCACCTTGCCCTGAATCTGGTCGAGATAGGCACTCTTGTAGAATTCCTGCTCCTCGCTATCGGTGAGTCCGTTGAAGCCCACATCCTGCAGGGCACGGCTGCCGCTGGTGGTGGCGAATGCGTATGTCACGGTGCTCTGGGTAGGAATCTTACCCCACTGTGTATAGGTAAAGCTGTCGCTGCCATCCACCGGCATTCCACTCTCGTAGAATTTCTTTCCGTCTCGCAGAATATCCTCGCTCACCTCTCCCAGGTTGATGTAGAAGTCGCCACCATAGTCGGCGGCATCAGCCTGATCCTTGGAGTAGATGAATGGGTCGAGCATCCAGAATTCGATGTATTCCACATTGGCCTGCTCAAAGTTGTTGGTATCCAGCTTTCTCATCATACCACCCCAGTTGCGCTGAGGGTTCTGAAGCTTTCCGTCGGGCAGCAGGTCGTTCACATTGAAGTTATACGGACCCGGCTCCGATGGATAGTAGGCCAGGTTGAGCACGCTCAGGGTGTTGGTGGCTCCCTGATAGGTGCTCTGCTGACGCAATGGGAAGAGCTCCTTTACATACACCTCTCTTACATAGTGATTACTCAACTGCTTCAGGTCGCTCTTGATGTGGCCAGGGGTCAGCGAACTGCCTCGACGGGTGAAGAGAGGGTCGATGCAATACCAGGCAAGACGGGAGCGATGGAAGCCGCTGGTCAGTCCGGTTTTGTCTCTGTAATCATCCTTGAAGTTGAGGGAAGGCACACTCGAAATAATCCATGAAGAAGGAGTCATCACGTCGATGGTTTCCTTGGTTCCCTCGAAATCGTCGAGATAAGAGGCGTTGTCTTGCGTGCCTCCCGCTTCGCCCGCAATGAGCTGGGCAAACTCGCCCTGGAAGGTGATATAGGATGGCTGGGTGAGATGCAGGAACGGAATCTTGTCGAGCACATTGGTCAGCCACTGGCTCTCCTTCTTCCAGTTCAGGTTCACACCCCAGATGGTATTCTTCAGCGGTTCCGAACCCATCGCCACCTTGTTGGTGAGCGCCTGCTCGGAAAGATGCTGCAGCGTACCGCTTATCTGGAAATTCTTGGAGAAATCATATTCCCAGTTCAAGCCCACCATGGTCTTTCTCATCTGTCCGTAGTCGGTGTTGCTTTCCAGCGATACGTTCACTGCTGTTCCGGCATCAATGATGCTCTGGTTGAGGATGGTCACCTCGCCGGCATTGTAATCTACGGAATAGTCGGAACCCTCCGTAAGGGTTACACCACCTGCCGTTACCACCACCGAACCCTGTGGCACATTGTAGGCACCCAGGGAGATGACATTGGCTGCCGATCCCTTGAACTGACCCACGATGAGGTACTTGTTCTTCTCGGCCAACTGCTTGGCGATGGTCTTCGTGCTATCATAAAGTTCAGTAAAGGCATACTTGTCTGCCTGCTCCTTCGCAACGCCGTTCTTCACCAGATAATCACGCATATAGCTTCCGAACGGCTCTACCTTCGGGATGAACACACGACCGTTGGACACGGTGTAGCCCTCCACATAGTCGTAGTAGCCATTGCTGCGCGCCTTGTTGTTGTTGTCGAGTCGGTCGGCTCCTACCACACGGATGATAGGCTGGCTCTTGACCTGCGCCTCGGGAATATAACTGAGATAGACACCCGTGGTATCGCTCTGGTACTTGATGTCGAGACGGAACTTCTCCTTCTCCACCTGCGAGGCGAGATAATATACGTTCTTCATCATCAGGTCCCAGTTACCCTGCTGCGGACTGCAGCTGGTGTTCTTCAGCGACTTCACGAAGAGTCCCTGCTTGGTATCTGTGATATCCGAAGCAAACTCACCCACCTGATAGGTTACGCCGCCGTAGGTATATTCGTAAGCCACGGCAAGCACCTGGTCGGTCTGCAATCCGGTTTTCAGGGATACGTATCCCATCGCCGTATTCACGGAGTATTCTGAGGAAGAGAGCAGTCGGGCACTCTCCAGCTTTTCGTAATCGCTGCCGCCCACCAGTCCGCCGCCTTCCAATACGGAAGAAGCCTGGTCGTTGTCACGGGCTGCCGCAAACTGGTTTGTCATCGCTGTATACTCGGTGTTAGCCTGGTTGGAAGGCACCTTGGTTCCTCCCGCAGTCCACATCGGGTTGCTCAGCTTCTCGGTTTCACCCAGGTCGGTCAGTGCGATGATGTTTCGGGTATTCGTGGTGGTTCCCGTCTTGTTGGTTACCCAGATTTCCACACGGTTGATGGTGACACCCGTTACCAGATTAGGCAACTTCTTCATCCAGTCGTCGTAATGGTTTCTGAAGAATCGGGAAAGGAAGAAGTGGCGGTTCTCCTCGTAATCGGCTACATTCAGTTCGAAAGGAGTGAGCTGTACGCCGCCCTTGCTCGATACGCTCTTAGAGGCCGACTTCTTCTGCGAGAAGACGGTCTGTAGCTTGAGTTTTCCAAACTGCATATCGGTTCTCAGACCGAAGAGGCTGCTGGCACCCTTGATAAGCGACGAGTTACTAGGGAAGGAAACATTACCCGCCTCAACCAGTTTGATGATCTCATCCTCCTTGCCGTCATACTTCAGTTTCATGTTCTGCGCATCGTAGTCGAAGGTGGCATCGGTGTTGTAATTCAGGTTGAGGTTCATCTTGTCGCCAATCTTACCGTTCAGATTCAGATTAATCTTCTCATCGAAGTTCATCATCGTGGTCTTTCGGTTGCGGATAGGCAGCGAAGGGTTGTCGATATTCTTCTTGTTGATACCAAACTTCAGTTCGGCAGAACCCTGCGTCTTCACCCGGATGCCGCCAGGACCGAAGATTTTCTCTGCCGGTCCCAGGTCGAAGTGCATATCGGTGAAATCGAATTTCTCCTTGCCCTTAGCCTGGTATATCTCGTCGTTCTTCTTTCGGTAAAAAGCGTTTCGCTCGTTCAGTTCAGTCCATGCGAGATATTCCGCCGGAGTGAGCATGATAGGAGCCGAGAGCCAGGTGTTGCCCATCTTGTTGCCGATGATGTATCGGTTGATGGTATCGTTGTAGATCACATCATACTTCAGGGCATCCGGGCGCTTCAGGTCGAGCGGACTCTGGTAGAGGTCGCTCAGCGAGAACGGCTGGGTGCGCTGAATCTGCCAGCGTGGATGCAGCAGGGAATCTGGGATGGTATCTTCTGAAATGAGAAGCGGCTGGGCATTGATGCCCGACTTCTCATCCCCATCCTTATCGGCATTGTTACCGTTGCGGCCCTGGTTTCTGTTCTGATTCCCATTCTGTGCCGATGGTCTCGAAGCCGGAGCAGTCCGTCTGTTTTGTGCCCCCTGGTTTCTTTGCCTGGTTCTATCATCCTGCAGAAAAGGCAAAGCGAGGGCGTAGCCGAAGGTAGAAACCATCAGCCACGCCATCGCTAGATATATGATTCGTTGTCTTATCTTCATTTACTTAATTTGTTTCAATGCGAGTTTCACCACTTGCTCCACAGGCAGGTCGGGTTGAGCCTTCAGGATATCCACCACTACCTTTGCCGAAGGTGCCGGCGAGAAGCCGAGCATGGTAAGGGCACTGACAGCCTCATCCTTGATGTCGCTGTTCACCATCGCCACATTTCCGCCGTTGGCTGGCAACTCATCGGCGATGCCGAGGCTCACAATCTTATCCTTCAGGTCGAGGATGATGCGCTGTGCCGTCTTGAGTCCGATACCCTTCACGGTTTTCAGCATCTTGTCGTTGCCTGTGGAAATCACGCTGCAGAGTTCGGCAGGCGACATAGACGAGAGAATCATTCTCGCCGTATTGCCACCCACGCCCGATACGGTGATGAGCAGACGGTAGAGTTCGCGTTCCTGCTTGGTGGCAAAACCGAAAAGGGTGAAAGAGTCGTCTCTTCCACCAGCCACGAGCACCTCGTGAACATAGAGTTTTACCTCCTGCTTGCCCTGAATGGCGGTATAGGTATTGAGCGAAATGTTGAGTCCATATCCCACTCCAGCCGTTTCTACCACGGCCATGGCTGGGGTCAGCTCGGTTAAATCGCCATGAATATATTCTATCATATCTTGATTTCTCCTATATGTTATAATGCAAAGTGATGCAAAGTGATGCTAAGCACCACCTCTTTAATAAATAAATTATAAATTATAAACGAGGGGTGGTGGGAAATATTGTACGAAAGCCAGGATATATTATCGGGTGTTTTAAATTAATATATCGGGTGGCTTAAATAAAGAAATCTCATTTCACGATGAAATCACGAAATTATAAGGAATCTGTTCAATCAGCCTTACAATTCGGCCTTCTCCCTACCTAAAAACCATGATTTTATTACCTTTTGCAACTTTTATGAGTTAAAAATCTATTAAAACGTCACGTATTTCAAGAAAAAGCTATACTTTTGCAACCGGAAACAGAAACAACAATAAAAATAAAAGAAATAAAAGATTAACAGATGAAAAAGTTTAGAGCAGCCGTAGTAGGTTACGGCAACATCGGTAAGTTTACAGTAGAGGCTCTCGAAGCAGCTCCAGATTTCGAGATTGCAGGTATCGTACGTCGCCAGGGTGCTAAGGATAAACCAGCAGAATTGGCAGATTATGAGGTGGTAGATGACATCACAAAGTTGAAAGACGTTGATGTTGCCATCCTTGCAACTCCTACCCGTTCTTGCCCAGAATATGCAGAGAAGATTGTTGCCCTCGGTATCAACACCGTAGACAGCTTTGATATCCACACCAGCATCCTCGACTATCGTACTAAGCAGATGGAGAACTGCAAGAAGGCTGGCAAGGTGAGTGTTATCTCTGCCGGTTGGGATCCAGGTTCTGATTCTATCGTACGTGTATTGATGGAAAGCTTGGCTCCTAAGGGCTTGACATACACCAACTTTGGTCCTGGTATGAGCATGGGTCACTCAGTTTGCGTTCGTAGCAAGCAGGGTGTGAAGGAAGCGCTTTCCGTTACTATTCCATTGGGCGAGGGTATCCACCGCCGCATGGTTTATGTAGAGTTGGAGGAAGGTGCCAAGCTTGAGGATGTTACAGCAGAGATCAAGGCAGACCCATACTTCGCTCACGATGAGACTCATGTATTTGCCGTTGCATCAGTAGATGATGTAAAGGATATGGGTCATGGTGTGAACCTCGTTCGCAAGGGTGTATCTGGCAAGACTCAGAACCAGCGTTTCGAGTTCAACATGAGCATCAACAACCCAGCCCTCACCGCTCAGGTTCTGGTTAATGTGGCTCGTGCATCCTTCCGTCTCCAGCCAGGTTGCTACACCATGCCAGAGATTCCGGTTATCGATATGTTGCCAGGCACTCGTGAAGAAATCGTTGCAACACTCGTGTAATTGGGAGTGAAGAACGAAGAGTGAAGAGTGAAGAATTCACTTGCATCACAATAATAAAACGGCTCGCAAGAAGTTTCGATTTCTTGCGAGCCGTTTTTGTATCAGGAAAAGGACTCTTCACTATTCTTTCTTCGCTTCTAAATACATTTTTCTTTTGTTTTCTTTGGTGATTAGAAAATAAAACCTTATTTTTGCAAAAACTTTAAAGTATTAAGTCATGACCCAACAAGAGAACATAAAGGAATTGCCATACGGAGTGTCGGATTTCTTGACCGTTGCCAATGAAAACCTATACTTCGTAGATAAAAGTATGTACATACCTAAGCTAGAGAAGGAAGGACGCAATCTCTTCTTCATTCGCCCTCGCCGATTCGGCAAGAGCATCTTCGTCAGTATGTTGCACGCTTATTATGACTGCAAAACTACACCCGAGCAGTTCCAGAAATGGTTCGGAGGTCTTTGGATTGGTCAACACCCCACGCCTTTGCAAGGCAAATTCATGGTGCTCCACCTCGACTTTTCGCAAGTAGGCGGAACTATCGACAACATGGAAAAGAACTTTGATGAATACTGTGGAGCCAAGTTTGATTACTTCGTGGATTACTACAACAATGTATATTCGGAAGATTTCATCAAGAAAGTACATGATGCAAAGGATGCCAACATGAAGTTGACGCTCATCAACCTGGAAACCGACCGTCAGCGACTCTCCCTCTATCTCATCATCGACGAATACGACAACTTCACCAATACCATACTCAACGAAAAAGGTGAGGAAGTATATCATGCCATCACCCATGCCAATGGCTTCTACCGCGATGTGTTCAAGAAGTTCAAGGGCAACTTTGCCCGCATCTTCATGACAGGCGTAAGCCCAGTAACCTTGGATGATGTGACTAGTGGATTCAATATCGGCTGGCACATTTCCACCAAGAAAGCGTTCAACCAGATGCTCGGGTTCTCAGAGGATGACGTCAGAAATCTCATCCAATACCTCAAAAGAGAAGGAGAATTGCCTGAAGAATGCGACACAGAGAGAATGATCAAGGACATGAAGCCATGGTATGACAATTATTGCTTCTCAGAATCGGCTTTAACCACTCAGAGCAAAGTGTTTAATTGTGACATGGTACTCTATTATCTGAGACATTGGGTAAACGAGGGGCAAGCACCAGAAAAGATGATAGACCCCAACACCAAGACCGACTACGACAAGATGAAGAAACTCTTGCAATTCGACAAACTCGACGGCGACCGCAAGGGTGTCATCAAGACGATTGCAGAGAAGGGAGAAATCATAGCTACCCTCAAGGAGACTTTCCCTGCCCAAGAAATTCCCAAACCAGACACCTTCCCTAGCCTGCTATTCTACTACGGCATGCTCACCATCAAGGGTATGTTTGGCGAACAGTTTATCCTGGGCATTCCGAACAATAATGTTCGCAAGCAATACTATCAATGCTTACTGGAGATGTATCAAGATGAGTAATCCATGAATACCGAAGAGTTGAAGACAAAGTTTACCTATATGGCATTCGAGGGAAAATGGAGGGATGCCATGCAATATATGGCAGATTCCTACGCCAAGGTATCGTCTGTACGAGATAGCATTGAGGGGGAGCGCAACCTACAAGGTTTCTTCATGGCCTATCTCAGCCTCTGTAATTATTACATTACAGCCCCAGAGCTAGAGTTGAATCATGGTTATTGTGACTTTTTCCTCTTGCCCAACCTTACCCACTATGCTTCCAAGCATAGCTACATCATAGAGCTGAAGCTTATTCCAAAACGGGATAAGGGCGAAGAGGAAAAGCACTACAAGGCAAGGATAGAGAAACAATGGCAGGATGCCAAGACCCAAATCTATCGTTATGCTGAGGCAACAAGAGTGGAGGCTTTACGCCAAGGCACGCAACTGCATAAGATTATCATGCAGTTTGATGGCTGGAAGCTAAGACGGATGGATGAAGTATAAAGAAGAAAGTTATAAGTTAGAACATTGATATAACAATGATGAAAGCTATGTATTTTCGATAGAAAGTAGTACTTCTAAGAATATGGTTACCTATTCTAGCGATGGCATGGTCCGAGTTTGGGAGAGATAACCAAAACATCTTAGGACATATACAAGAAGGCTCGCAAGATTCCTATCAGGAAATTTCTTGCGAGCCTTTTCCATTCAACTAAAAACACTTATAATAACCCTGTCATATAGAATGGCAGCAACAAGGTATTGCCATCGTTCGTCAAATCCTTAGTATACAACAAGTAGCGTTGTGACACCACCTTAGAGTATTTATCGCAAAAGGCATCTAGCGACGCATGAGTTTTATAGCCAGATGACTTCACCTCTATCGGACAAATCTTGGCTCCCCGAGACAAGAGGAAATCAATCTCGTAATTATGCGTTGCATCTTTAGCCCACGAATAATAAAACAACTTGTTACCATTCGCCGTCAACATTTGGGCTACCAGATTCTCGTAAATATAGCCCAGATTGGCAGAAAGTTTGTCACTCAACAGTTTCTCATAAATCACGTTCTCTGTAAACGACTTATCCCAAAACGCCAAAGTCACAAACAAACCTGTATCTGCACAAAACAGTTTAAACTTTGAATTGTCTTGATGCAATGACATCCCTACATTGGGATCATTGGAATGATAAACAAACAAAACAGTCTTACTATCTTCCATCTCTCGAAGTAGTCCTTGGAGTTTGTCCGTATCCACACTTCCCACAACTGAATAAGGTTTATATCGATTGCTATTCTGATTCAACTGGGCAGGAATATTCAAGAATAACTGTTCTATTCTGCGAGAGGGATCTATCTTTTGAAAATCATCTAGATACAAACGAATGATATCCCGCTTTACCAAATCTACCATGCTGAGATTATTTGTCTCCAAATACTCATTTACAGCTTGAGGCATACCACCAACAAGCATATATAGACGAAGTTCCCTCATCTTTGATCGATGAGCTTGGCCTAGCATCAGCCGTTTATCAAAGAATTGCTTGAGCAAAGGAATTGATGCCGTATCTCCCATCGCCCAACGAAATTCCTCGTAATCCAACGGGTACATAGCGACTCTTTCCTCTTCACTAGGAATGGTAATGCCCTTCGTATTTTTCGTGATACTGATAAGAGACCCCGTCTCTATATAATCATACCTTCCATCCTCCACCAAATACTTGATGGCTTGTCTTGCTTTAGGGCACGCCTGTACCTCATCAAAAATGATGGCAGACTTCCTTGCTACGAGAGAAACATTATATATAGCTTGCAACTGAAGGAAGATAAAATCCAAGTCCATCAAATCGTCAAATAGTGAAACAACTCGTTTGGATGCCTTATTGAAGTCAATGAGAATATAAGAATCATACTCTTTTTGAGCAAATTCCTTCACCAGCGTTGACTTTCCAACGCGACGTGCTCCTTCTACGAGAATGGCAGTTTTTCCCTTTCTCGTATTCTTCCATTGCAGGAGTCTATCATATAGTTTTCGTTTAAAAATTCTATTCATTTTATTTTCTATTGTTTACGAAAGCTTTAACTTCTTGATTTTATGCCTTTTGGCGGTGCAAAATTACAAAAATATTAGAAAATACGCAAATCTTTTTAGTGAAAATATTAGAAAATACGCAAATCTTTTTAGTGGAAATATTAGAAAATACGCAATTTCTCAATAATATTACAATAGTTTTCTTCTCATAATTTACACCTATCCTAGATTAATAATTTCGGATAAATACACCTATCCACGATTATCTCCAAGAAAAAGGCATTTTTTTAATATCTTTTAATCTTATGAAGTAGGTGTGATGTGAACCCTAGGCTCCAAGACTTTTGTATATACAGCGTGTTATAAAGGTAAATGAAATGAATATCAAGGTTTTAGATATAGGTTTTTAGTAGTAGAAAACTAGTTTTTTGAGACCATGCCTTCACATCACAGCCTTGCCTTCACAAAAACAGGGGGCGTATCTTAGTCACTGAGGATTCTATCTTAGTCACTGAGAGATTTAGCTTAGTCATTGGGAGATTTATCTTAGTCATTTCTGAGCTCAAAACAATTTTTTTTCGATTATCTTCGCGAATCTTCGCGAAAGTTCAGAGTGAGCCGAAAAAAAGCCGTATCTTTGCACCGTAATTCAGAAGGAGATGCATCAACACGAGTTACAAGAACTAAATAAAATAACAATTTTAAAGCGAAAGGAAAAAGTATGATCCAGATAGTATTGAAACAGAACAAAGACAAGGACAAGAACAAGAAGGGTGCCGAAGGCGAATATATTTTTGCCAAATCATCTATCACCCATCACGATTTCCAAGAAGAAACCGGATAAGTTATTGATAGACAAGAAGCAACATGAGTGACAGATACGAAATAGGCTTCATCTGCCGTTGAAATAGGCTTCATCTGCCGTTGAAGTAAGCCTCATTTGCCCTTGAAGTAAGCCTCAGTTCAAACTGGTTTAAGGCTTAAACAAAGTTTACGTGTAGCTCTATTAAAGTTTACTTGAGCCTCGTTCCAAATTCAAATGAAGCCCAGTTCGATTTCTTTCTGATGATTCAATGAATCGGAAGAAGGCTCACGACGTAGCGTTTTATGCTTAGGGATGGCATTATCTTGCCTTCCGGTGGGCAATATAATGCCATCCAAAGGAAAAAATCCGTAGGATATCTTGTAGCCCGTAAACCATTGGGATGCCTTTTTCTTCTTAAAAAGCTAGGTATCTAAAAAAATAGTTGTATCTTTGCACAAAGAAAGGAAATAAGATATGGAAAAAGTTAAGGAAGTACCATACGGAGTGGCAGATTTCGTCACGGTGATGGAGCAGAATTTGTATTATGTCGATAAGACGATGTTTATACCCGAGTTGGAGAAGCAGCCCCGTAACCTCTTCTTCATCCGTCCTCGTCGCTTTGGCAAGAGCTTATTTTTGAGTATGCTCCACTCTTACTATGACTGTAACCAAAGTGCTAAGTTCCAATCACTTTTTGGAAAGCTCTGGATAGGACAGCATCCTACGGAGTTGCAGGGCAAGTATCAGGTGCTCTTCCTCGACTTCTCGCAGGTAAATGGTAATATCGATTCCTTGGAGCGTAACTTCGACTTCTATTGTTCCGTAAAACTGGATGGTTTCATGCGCCGCTATGGCGAGTCTTATTCTGAGGAAACGAGAGAGAAGGTGCGCAAGGCGGAGTATGCCATGGATAAGTTGGCTTTTATTCATGATGAGGCTGCGCAGAAGGGATTTTCTCTCTATCTGATAGTAGATGAATATGATAACTTTACCAATGTGGTGCTCAATGAGCATGGCGAGAAAGTGTATCATGCCATCACCCATGCCGATGGATTCTATCGTGATGTCTTCAAAAAATTCAAGGGCAACTTCGAACGCATTTTTATGATGGGGGTCAGTCCTGTTACGCTAGATGATGTAACCAGTGGTTTCAACATAGGATGGAATATCTCTATCAAACCGGAATTTGACGAGATGCTGGGATTCTCTACTGCCGATGTCATCGAAATGTTTACCTATTATAAAAATCATGGCTGCATCCCGGCTGATAGTGATATCAACGCTATCGTCAACGATATGAAGCCTTGGTATGATAACTATTGCTTTGCAAAAGAAGCATTGAATAAGAGTATCAGAATGTTTAATTGCGATATGGTGCTTTACTATCTTCGCAATTATATGGATTACGGACGTTCTCCTCAGCAGATGATCGACCCGAATACCAAGACCGATTATGGCAAGATGAAAAAACTGCTGCAATTTGATAAACTGGATGGTGAGCGAAAAGGTATTATTCGCAAGATTGCTGAGGAAGGACAGATTTCGGCACAACTCTATGAGTCGTTCTCTGCTTACCAGATACCGAAGGCTGAAATCTTCCCGAGTCTGCTTTTCTATTATGGCATGCTGACCATCAAGGGCACACGTGGCTCAAAACTGGTATTAGGGATTCCTAACAATAATGTACGCAAACAGTATTACGGTTATCTGGAGGAAGAATATCAGGCAAAAGCGTATGTGAATACCAATCAGCTGACGGATTATTATTACGATATGGCGTATGATGGCAAGTGGGAAGAAGGCCTGCGCTTTATGGCTGATGCCTATGCCAAGGTATCCTCTATACGTGATGGAATCGAGGCGGAACGAAACCTGCAGGGGTTCTTTATGGCATATCTGAATCTGAACGATTATTATTATACTGCCCCGGAGTTGGAACTGAATCACGGCTATTGCGACTTCTTTCTTCTGCCGGATTTGACCCATTATGCTACCAAGCATAGCTATATTCTGGAACTCAAGGTGCTGCCCAAGAAGGATTTCGAAGCGAAGGCTGAGGAACAGTGGCAGCAGGCGGTGGAGCAAATCAGGAAATATGCTGAAGCTCCTAGGGTGGAAACATTGCGCCAGGGTACCACATTGCATAAGATTATCATGCAGTTTGAAGGATGGAACCTGAAACGGATGGAAGAGATTAATTGAAAACAAGAAAGGCTCGCAAGAAACAAAAACTTCTTGCGAGCCTTTTGAATATACTATATTCCAATTTATTTATGCGTCATAATGTCGAGCACCATATCATCGGTGGTTCTCATCGCATCAGCACCGATGGAGGTGAGGTTGTGGATGCACTTATCCACATCATCATCCACGATACCCTCGGCAGATGTCACGCACTTGCCCTCCATCGAAAGAAGAGATGAAAGAAGGGCGGTGCTCACACCCGAAGAAATCTTCAGGGCACAGCTTGGCTTGGCACCGTCGCAAATCATACCGGTGAGGTTTGCCACCATGTTCTTCACCGAATTGCAGATGCGGGTATAATCGCCACCCATCAGATAGGTGATACCGCAACTGCTGCCCGTACTGGCTACCACACAACCGCAAAGGGCTGAAAGCTTGCCCAGGCTCTGCTTGATGTAGATAGCCGTTAAGTGACTGAGCATCAAGGCACGAATCATCTCTTCCTCGGTATTTTCATTCTCCATGGCATAAACTACCACAGGGTTAGTGGCACAGATGCCCTGGTTGCCACTGCCACTGTTGCTCATCACCGGAATCATGGCGCCACCCATACGGGCATCGCAGGCAGAAGCGGTGCGGGAGATGATGTGCGAGAAGATGTTGTTGCCAAAGATGCCATGACTCAAAGGACGGTCCATCGTCTTGCCCAAGCAATGACCATAGTTGCCCTTGATAGACTCCTCGGCAGCCTTCATATTATATTCCTTGGTCTTGAGGATGAAAGAGATTTCATCAAGCGGAGCGGTGGTAGCAAACTCATAGACCATCGGGAAATTGAGCTGGATATCATCATCAGCCTCATCGCCCTTTGCTCCATCACGCTTATCGAAGACCACATCGCCATTGCGCTCCACGTACACGAAGTTGGTATGAGAACCGGAAATGATGGCTGTGGCCTGTGCATCATCTGCATAGCAGCTCACCTCGATATAGAGTTTATCCACATCTCCCTGCTTCAGCTTGATGTTGATGTCGGCATTCTTGATGAATTGCTTACCCTTCTCCAGGCTGTCGGGAGTCAAATCCTTGAGCACCTCGAGTTCATACTCAGGCTTTCCGATGAGGGCACCGAGCGATACGGCGATAGGCAAGCCAATCATACCTGTGCCTGGAATACCCACACCCATCGCATTCTTGAGCATATTAGGACTCAGGAGCACCTGGATTCGCTCAGGGCGCTTGCCCAGAGTGGTGGCTGCCTGGGCTGTACAGAGAGCCACAGCCATCGGTTCGGTACAACCAATGGCAGGCACTACTTCCTTGTTGACGAGCGCGATGATGCGCTCACGCTTATTTTTCTCTAACATAATATATTATAGGTTTAGTCTTCCAACTGGAACAATGGATCGTCTGGAGTCAACATGGTTGGCTTCTGGTCGAATTCCTTCAGAAGCTGCTCAGAAGCAT
>OWJF01000087.1_pt1 | contig 39769 bp, 57 predicted proteins | sample 1732941 | NCBI WGS metagenome assembly OWJF01 (sample SAMN05065770, study PRJEB22554) | human gut metagenome | biome: ENVO:2100002; feature: ENVO:00000062; material: ENVO:00002003 | host: Homo sapiens | place: USA
GTGATCAGACTTACGCTTAAATAATGTACTCGCATATTATTGGACTGTGTATAAATGTCCGTTAATCTTTGAATCTGTTTTCTTCGTATATTCCTCAATCTGCTTTTTCAACAACACAGCTTGTACAACTGTTAGTTTACTTGCGATTAGGATAGAGCTACCACCTATTCGTAAGAATAGTTTTGATGTTGGGTTGCCCTGTTTGTCCGTCTTAGCTATTTTCATTGCATTTGACTCATTATTGCGTCTAGTTCTTGGTTTGCCTCTACGCAATCACACATGATACCTTGTAATAATGACATTAACTGTTCAATATCACTCGATATGTTAGTAATCTCCTCAACTGAAAGTTCTTTATCAGGCAATGGAATCTCAAGATGAAATTCAGTGTCTGTTATCCAGAAACGAGCACCTTCACGTTTCATGAGCATACTCATGAAGTAGGAAAGATTTTCTTTTCTGTATGCGTCACTAATCAGATTCAAACCGTGTACTATTTTACAGTACAGTTTATCCTGATGGATAATGGTTTTCGGATTGTAATTTATAGAACTCTCATACAGTTCTTGATCTTTTTCATCACTCATGACACTTGGTTTTATTGTAATCATTTATGATGTTGCTTATGCGATTGAATTTCGCATACACATCGATCAACAACTTAGCCAGCACAGTACACATCTCCTTGTCATTGATCACATGCTGCATTTTCTGACGCGTGTGATAACTTACTTCAATGACAATTTGATTGTTGTCTGCACCCTTAATCTCGATGTTCGTGTTTTTTACGAGTACATCGTTGATTGCGCCGATCACAGGTCTCAGCAAACCTGGATCTTTGATGTCTTTGTCTCTTGTGACATCGACAATCTTCTTCACATCGATAAGCGTCTCGTTCATCGCACAACCCTCCCTGATTCTGCTACGAGGCACAGATTCTGTCCTCTATGAAACCACTAACCTCTGTGGCACCAAACTTATGGCCAAAGAACTCACGTAGTTGGTGTTTGTTCATCACACCATGATTTCCGTTACGATGACATGCAACCTTACGATTGCGCTTGTTGCTCTTACGACGCTTGTTATACGTCTTCTTTTTGCTTTCGATTTCCATGTTTTATTGATTAAAACTTGTTAGTATAAAGTGACTGGGGTTATTCCACAAGATTTCGATATCTTGTTGAAAGCTTCGCAATACTTGTTGTATGCGATACCTTTTCTACGTTTCATCTCATCAGGTCCGTTGTAGTACGGATCGAAGTTGTCGTAGAACTGAGTTTCGCTAAGCAGATTTTCCGTTGCTGCTACATACTGTTTGTATGCATCAAGAGTATCTTTGTACTGACTCTTGTAGTAACGGCTCATCTCTGCGATCTCCCGGTTCATGTCACCAGTCATGTTCATCTGTCCAGCAGAACAGCCAATAAATACGCTGATTATGGCTGTTACGATTACTATAACCGCTTTGTTCATTGTTTTGAGTGTTTAAATGTTGTGCAGTCTTATTTAGAACACCGGACTGCTTGGCGTATACATCATTATCGTTTCCTTTTAACAATGTATTTGGTTTTGTATCGTATCAAACCAACAATGATGCCGTTCTTAAGACGGATAGCTAATGATGGTTCAATTTGATTCTGTTTACATGCGTTGATGTACGAGAGAACAGTCTTAGAAACAGGGATTAGTTCTGAGATATTCTCTTGCTTATCGTTGTAAACTGCGTAGTAACGAACTGCACCTTTGTCTGTTGTCTGAGATACAATTCGTTCGATATTCTGATACTTCACGATAGCTGTGTCATATTGTGCTGTTTGAGCACATGCACGAGTCACGAAAAGCATGAATATGAATAATAGGATCAAGAGTCCTATTTTATGACCAGGATCTAACCGATCATGATCATCTATTGGTTTTTTCGGTTTCGGTTCCATATTGCAATCCCTTATGAGTTTGAATAATTTATCATCCGCAAGTCCAGATTCATTTGACGCTACGTTGCTTGAAATATATAATTTCTCTGCAGCTATAGTTTCATGATCGACTGATATGAAGAATTTCGTTCCTTTTGGAATGTATGCCTCAACAAATTTGAGATTGAATATCATTATTTGTGAGTCACAGAATCGTGCGTAACAACGCCGTATATATGCGTGTATCAGACCTGATCCAAGGTTTTGCGTGAGACGATCTTTGTCAATTACCCACGAACCTTTTGCATATAGGAGCTTATTTGGCAATACAGGCGTATGTGTGTATACAGTTTCAAGTGTGCCATATTCACTTGTACTCAGCACTTTTACAACTGGAATGTCAATAGGCGCTATATATGGCTCATATTGACTTGTTACTAAACACATAATTACTTATTTTTTGTTACGTATACACCTCCGAGTTGCTTTCCTCAGAACCTCATACTCAATTTCTTTGATGATGAAGTCGAATGGGTCCAATTCATTTTTCTGTTCTTTTTGTTCATCTTCTTGTTCTTTTTTAAATTTGACTATCTGCAATATTATACGAATAGGCCCCGTCGGCACGAGCATGCGCCCGTGTCCGAGGTGATCAGTGTGCTTCCGTGCGCGTTTGCGCAGGAGGCAGCTGCTGCAAGCTGTCGATGCCAGCAAGCTTGTTGTAGGCGTCGCAGAAGCGTCGGTATGCGCTTGAGACTGCGTAGGCTTTGGCGTCGTCGCCGTCGTAAAAGGGATCGACTGAGTCGTCATCGATGCCGAGAGCTTCGAGCAGTGTGAGTGTTCGGTCAGCGAATTCTCGGTAGATAGCGAGAGAGTCTTCTGCGGTTGCGCATTGCGATTTATAGTGAATCGCTGTGCGAACTCCGTCAACCGTGCCGATTGCGTAGCCGGCCGTGCCGAATACGCCACCGAAGAATGCTGATAACAAAACCACCTTGTTCTGTAACCAGGCGCACATTTTCTTTAGTACTTTCATTGTCGTGAGTGTTTAAGAGATGAATGAGGTCGTATTTGGAACGCCCGACCTCGATAGGCGTGATGGAGTGGTTATGCAGGAAGATCGTCGCTGTCAGCCGGTGCAATGCTGTCAGATTCGTACTTCTTGTAGAAACCTGCGTGCAACAGTGACGTTATGCGCTCGGTGGGAGAGAAACCTCTGCGATAGTTCTGGTCCATGTCTTTCCAGGTCACGACCGTGAATCTGGATTGAGGAACAGCGTTCTCACGAGGCTGACCGTTGTCATCGCAAGCGATGTACTGGTCTGGCATCTCAATCTCTTCGACGAAGACGTTGGGAAGAACGTCAGCGGGGAATGGCTTGGATGCATCTTTCAGCTGAGCAGGTGCCCACTGAGGACGACCCCAGGCATCTGGAGCTGCAGGAACGCTGTCTGCGTAGTGCTGGCAGAACAGGTCGACGAGGTCTTTGTCGTACCGATTCGGTACGAGAATCATCTCGATGGTTTGACCAAAGATAGGGTCGCGCTCGTCTTTGAGCTTAACGCGAACAACCTTGTTACCTTTGGCTTTGCCTTCCTTCGTTACCGTGGTGATAGTCACCGATGTGATTTTTCCGTTCATGATTTTGTGTGTTTAGCTGAGCAACGACTTCGTTGCCCTTCTTGCTGTGGATACCGCAGGAATCGAACCTGCGCATTGTCGCTATCATCTGACAGAGTACTATAGTATCCGAATGGCCCCGAAGGGCCATATATTAATTTACATACTTCGATGCCGTTCTTTTGGGACATGCGTGTAAGCAACATGTTTGAGAGTTTCTCATCGAAGATTTTAATGGCAGAGTGTGCAAGTGCCCTGCCACATACCCTTCACGATCCTCATGCTCGTGAAGAGTCTTCCGCGTCATGCACATCGCGTGAGCCTATATTATATATAAATATAATTATGGCTAATCCACAGAAAAGAACGAGGTTGGATAAGGAGACCGAAGGTCGACCAAGAACGAGATTGGATAAGGAGCTCGAAGAGCGACAGAGGTCCTAAAAACAGCAAGGTGTGTCCACCAAGCTGTTAAAAGAAGAAGCAAGCGGCCGAAGCCGACTGCCTGTTAGAAGTCGGATCTAACAACGAATGGTTCGATGAACCAGTTCTGATGCTCACGCATCCAATCGCCGTACTTGTCCAGAAGTTCGTCCACAATCATAGGTGCAGAACGTCTATAATTATATCCGAGGATCGGAGTGTCATGTTCTGTCTTACCCTTCACGTACTCAATCTTAATTACCAGTCTAACTATCATAATCGTAAATTTTAAGTTAATGCTAATCAGAAGAAAGGTACAAGGTTGGATAAAGAGGACGAAGTCCGACCCCCGGGGGTACCTTGGGTGCACCAACCCGTAGGGGAGGTGTTATGGGAGACATTCTCGTTTAAGTATACATAATATAAAAATTTTACATTCCCGTTTAAACATGTATAATATAAAAATTTTATTATTTTTGAACAAATATAAAATAAAAAAATCCAACCCGAAGGCTGGATTTCTTATTAATTCAGTCTGACATTAAATCCCTGAAGATAATCGTGTTGATAAGTATTTAGCATATTTAATGCATTCTCAGCAGCATCATCATCGGCTCCAAAACTGTGCATAAAAAACTTTTTAACAATTTTTTTGTTTGTGGGCGACAGATCACTCACAGGAACTACTTTGCCAGTCAATCTATTTACGATATTGCTGTATTCGGCAAACCACTCTTCAGGATTAGACATCCATTTTTTACTGTAATACGGACTTTTCATATCCGTCAAGTTTATCAAATGTTCAGTGTATGGGTTTATTTTTTCGAGAGATCCGTTATGCAGAAAATCGTTCATTATATCAGTCTCATCTCTAAATAACTCGGGATTAACATTGTAATAATGGATATTATCGTTATATACACTAAGTGGCTTCATAGTATTCCAAACTGTATGCTCATGCCCATCGGGATAGACCGTTGCGCCATAGTTATATTCATTAGCTCTGTTAATAACAGCATGTGTAGTTTCATGTGCGATCTAACCTTTCCTATACATATCGAACGGATACATCATTCTAGTGTCAGGTCCACGAAACACCTTAGTTACTACACTATTATTATACGGCTAAAACTCTGCTTCGCTGCCATAAAAATGCCTAACCGGTTTAATAGATGGTTTGACATCATTAAAGCCAGGATACAACTTTTTACCAATATAATTATGTACAAGGTCATCATACACGTAATTCATGTAATCAGATTCTTTCTTTGTACGACGTTGTATAGCACGATCTATTGGACCAAATGCGTAGTTTCCTCTAAACATTTCACGTATAGATGTTGCTGGATACTTCAACATATCATTCAAGAACGGACTTTTTATATTTAGATTTTTCGCATATTTATTAAGCGCGTGGCCACCGACACCACCAGCTATACCGGCTAGCATCACTGTGGGATATTTAACATAATCTGGAAGATTTTGGTCTTTCATAAGCGCATACGCTCCGGCCTCAGAACCGACACCAACAACCGCAGGATGTAGTATAGAATCTAAATTGTCAAGAGGCTTTAGTTCTGGAAGCGTCTGTACACTCATCAACTAGTCCATATCATGAACCGGAGTGCTACGTTTAAATAACCATGGCTTTAAATAATTCATCGCAGGGACATAATATCCAGGGTTCAATGCATTACCAATGAGTTGACTTGTATAATCAGCTGTGTTCTCACTCAACCCAATTCTCTATAGAGGATTACTAAACAACCTCTAACCAGCTTCTGAATAATCATAACCTGTTGTTGCTTTCAATGCCGCATCAGCACCTAATCCGTACAATACCTGATTTGCAAACTATTGCACAGCTGGATTACCACCAAGTACCAACCCGGCTCCATATATCTCAGGTAGCCATAGCGGTGCTGTAGCAGCTCCAACGGTACCCATTATAACCTTATCAACATTTCCAGCAGTCTATTGCATTCTACGCTGACCATATTGTCTCCAATAATCTGGTGCAGCTTTATTGATCTATCCGTTTGTTTTAGGATCGTATTTAACAGTTACTTCATCTAATGGATGTTCAACGTTATACGTATTACCAGATGCATCAGCCCACTGACCTGAATCATTCATATACGTATATGTTGGAGATCCATTGACACTGTTTAAGAAAGCTGGCAACCACTAATTACCAACCTTCATTACTTTATTTGTTTGTCTTATTTTAGGCATAATAAAAAAAGAGCCTACTTAACGTAGGCCCTGAATAAATTTGTTTAAGTGTGTATTTAATCTCAATTGCAATGCAATTGATCTACGAAATCAATCAGATAAAGATGCTCTTTTCCATATATCTGATCTTTTGGAACAGTACTCATAATCTTTCTGTTGTACTTTTTAGCTTGAGACTCAAGAGATCCTTTGAAGTAATTCTTGAAAGACATTGTACCGTGTAACTCGTGACAATTACCACTCCAAGGAGCATCCTTAGCGAATAGATAACCTCTGTTGTATAAACTATCATTGTTGTTACAAATACCATTCGTCCATTCTTTGTACGATTTTATTCCAACTCTCCATAGATTAGGGTATAAATCACATAATGAACAGAGTTGACTTGTGCTTTCTGCAATAAACCTTCTCTCGACATCTTTCGATCCTTTTTCGAGCCATATACGATAGATAGCATCTGGATATCGTAATTCAAAGAAGTGGCATATTGATGATATTGTTGCAAATGTTTCATTGAACTCAGCTGCTCCATGACACACTCTCCATCTCCTTCCATCTCTACAAACACGTACATCAAACATACGAACTCCATGCTCATACTGTTCATCCAAGCTCATATTTTGAGCTTTCCATGTTCTACGTACTAAAGACTTATTATATATACCCTTAGTAGCTTTATGGAACGTATAACTATCATGTGATCCTATCATACCTCAGTCGCTTTTAATAGTTCGATATATTTGTTTCGTAACTCATCATCTTTAACTGGATCTAAGATCTTATCCCAATCCAATACAGACGGCTCATCTTTTGTCTCAGCCTCGTACTTAGCAATAATAGCTTGTTTCGTATCTTCATCAAGCTTATCATTATCAGCTGATATAATTGATGCAAATGCTATATACATAAGCTGTTTAGATAACGAAGTATTTACATCAATGTTATTTGTATGTTCTATATTATCCATGATTTTTATTTTTTAGATGTTTTCAATGGTACAAACGCATATCCGCACGCATGTGATGATATCATTTTTTTCTTTTTCTTTTTATCTACACTTGGATATTTACCAACTTCGAACAGATTGTTCGTAGTGTATAACTTACCTATTGGCACTAACTCTATTGGTTTACCAGTGTACCAAACTTCTCCTGTTATATGAGCATCTGGACATTGTTTTTTCGTAGGTTTGTGAACCTTTATCTTCTAATTAACTGGCACATATACTACGTATGAATAGTTAAAGCGAAGTGTGCCTTGTGCAGCCAAACATCCTATCAACGAGTCACTGAAGCATAATCTAGGAGTTTTGTTATCTTCATGACCATTCTCGGTGAGACCATTGATAGGAATGGTTGGTGTCATCGTTATCTTATCTGCATAAAAACTATCAATCCTGTATAACATTGTTTAGTATATCTGATATTTGATGTGCTATTAGTTGAGCATCTGGATGAGCTCCTTTAGCTAATCTTAACTTTAACATTTTATCCCAATCGTCTATGAATCCTGTCATAACAAACTCAGTCTTAATTCCACAAGGAAGAAAATCCCTAGCTCGTTCAGCTTTTAGACCTTTGGCTAATAGAGCTTTGTATACGGATTCGGACACTACTATATGATCTTTAAACAGCTTCTTTGTTTCAGCATCATACGTATTCCAGTCAGACGGATAGATATATTCAAGATCTCCGTTATACGTAACATACCTTGTACTTTCTTGCAGGAATGAAAATACTCTATGTCTCATGAATGATTGAGAGTTAATCCTGTTGCACGTAATCCTAAATGAATAACGCTTTACGTGAAGCTTATGAGGTTCTGTGAGATATTTGAGATCGTAAGTCCAACCATTCTCGATAATCACTCGATAGTTTGTCGTTATGTATGCATTTCCATCAAACTCGATAACTCTAGAATACTTGTTTTGTTGATACATCTTAACCATCCCTTTATACAACTTCTCAGTTTTAGGTATCGTCAAATAGATCGTAGCATGTTCTAATGCGGCACCATGGTTGTACGATATGAGTTTATTAGTAAACGCCTCAGCTGTTGTAGAACGTCCGTTCTCATCAAAAGACATATTCTTCTCTGATTTGTACGAAGTTCTACCAGCAAGCTCAACCATTTCGTATATACCGAGTTTGTCGTACTGCTGAGTAAGTAATTCAACATGTGGTTTAATCATCTTCATAATCAACGTTGTTATATATTCTTAATAACTTCTTCTAGGCTTCTATCATACGATCAACAGATTTCACATACTCAGGATCTGTTGCTGTTGATTTTAGCCTAGACGTGCGCTACATATTTTGTGCACTCTTTTGTTTCTGGTCCGTGTTCTCCTTGTGTGACATAGTGATATGATTGATTCTATTTAAACTCGTTGTATTTTCTATATGCTTTGCTTCGTATGTATCTATCACTATCTCGATGTATGTGTTTTAACATAGACTCTCCTGTAACGCATCCTGAGACTCCTAGGTTGCAAATATTGTCTAAAAAAGATAAAATTCCATCTTCTCCAAACTATTTTTTTAATATTCCATATGTCTCTGTTGCTTGTACAACATAAGGATTGTGTTTATCGTACATGGGATCAACACCAGCTATATACGAAATATTCATAGGAATTTTGTGTATATAAAAATATTTGCATGTATCTGTTACAGGAACTGATTTCTACTACATAGATAAGAAATCCGCATAATACAAAATAGCACTTAATTCAAATTTATTCATGTTATCTAATATAATCTAATTAGTCTCATGAGTCTATGTAGGGACGTAAGAAGTAATATTATATAGTCTTACTTTCCTAAGGAGACTCATGTTATATTATATATAGTCTTACTTATTATCATGAGACTCATGTATATATATTATTAGTCTTACTATTCTACTTAGACTCATGATACTATATTAGCTAATATTATCTAATATAGTTTATATATAATATAATATTCCCCCGAAGCTCTCGTGGCTGTAACGTATTAACTAAGCGTTTTGGTTTCATGAGATGTGAAAAAATTTATAAAAAAATAATTTTTTAATATTTTTGCAACCAAAATGCATACTTCATACGTTACTGCCCCAGTAATTTAAAACAACAGATTGCTATGACAAAGAAATTAGAAGTGATTGAACCGTTCTTCGGACTTGAACTTGGTGACGTTATGAATCTCTCTGATGACGAAAAGTCTTATGTTGCAGAGTATAATTCTGCATACAAGGAGAATGACGACGATGATTCTTCTGTAAAGGCTACCTATTCGTCCAAGTGCTCTATCTCTGTCGATTATGCAAAAGAGCTTATTGACGAGGGCATGCTTAAGGAGCTCATTGATAAATCAGAGCCGTTTATAAATGTGTTTGACGAGATCGATTCATTGATCGAGAAGTATACGTATGACCTGAATAAGGTTGATACTCAGGATATGCCTGAGTGTATGAAGGTCGAACAACGTACAGTGATGCTTAATCTCATCAAAGTTCTTAACTATTTAAAGGGTCTTAAGAAGTAATGCAAGAGAAGATTAATCAGAAACCTTTAGCTGAGGATGTAAGTAATAAGATCAAATATGAGTTCTTTGACAGCTTTTTAGTAAAGCCGCTTACACCAGTAAAGGTCAAGAAGGAATTCAGTACACCGATTGCGACAGATAAGCCTAAGGCTGATAAGAACGGAATCGAGGCAACTGATTATGATAAAGTAAAGAAAGAAGTTAAAGAGGTTGATTCAGACTATTTAACAGGTATTGTACTTAAGGTTCCATACAGATATACTAAATGGATGGGTAATGAGAAGAGCTATGATCTTCCTCCGATACATGTTGGAGATACGATTTTCTATAAAGCTAGACACTTTGAGTACTTCGATCTTGTTAAAGACTCTCATCTAGTACGACAATTTGACATTATCGGAAAGGTTCATGATTGATGTTAATAGTTTGAGCAATCAAATATCTAAAGAACTTAATATTGATAAAAACATTGTCAACGATGTTATACACCAGGTATTTGATTGCACAGCAACGATTATGAAAGACCCGAATGATCAAAAAGATATATTGTTTGCTAAGTTATTTAAATTTAAATTAAAACCAAGATTTAAACATGAAAACGATTGCAGCGACGTATAATTCAGATGTACTTATTGTCGATACAGAAACCGCTAATATCGAACCGCTTGATGTACAAAGGAATGCGTGCAACAGAGTATACATGGCTCCTGAAGATATGCATTTCAAGTTCATAGATCGCGATAGGAGTATTGAAGAGTTCGATGTTAAAGCTGGTGATATTATACTTGCTTTTTGGGATACAGACTTTCTGCACAAGTATATAAAGATAACATCTGACGAGTGGAAGGAAAACCTTGATAACTATAATAAACGAATTAAAGAACTTAAAACAACTAACGATGAAGTCGACGAAGCCTGTTAAGAAATATGTGATCGTAGATCTTACAAACATTGAGAGTCCTAGTGACGTATATGCAGCTTTTGTAGAAGCTAAGTGTGGTGTGGAGCCTATCACTAAAGAGGAGATGTTCAACTATGCTATGCACGTCACAGAGCTGATGAACTCAACTATTGTCAAGTCATGCGCTTTTCTAATGGATTATATCGATGCACTGATTGATACGATCGAGAGTGCTTATGATAATCAGGAGGATCCTGATGACCTTGTGATAAAGCGAGAAGAGGAGAAGGAAGAGGAAGAGAAGGTTGAAAAGAAGCCTAATATCTTCAAGCGTTTCTGGAACTGGATCACACGTAAGAAATAAATAGTTGGTTACTAAAAACCATGCAGTGGCACACAACACTGCAATGCGGGAGTAGCTTATGAGGTAGAGCAAAGTGAAGTCTGGAATAATACCAGATGGGATCCTTATGGAAGCAGGTTCGAGTCCTGCCCCCAGCGCAAAAAAACTACAATATGTGGCTAAAAGAATCTAATAGACCAAAACATTTGTTGTACGCCATTCCTGCAGCATTTGTTGGTACGATATTATTCAGTACAGGTCTCGCGTTTGGGATGGAATTTAAAGATAAACAATGGGGAGGTAAGTTCGATTGGCTTGATATAGCTGCCACAGAAATAGGTGGCTTAATCGGATAAGCACTTCAAATAGGAGTGATTTCATTATTTGTTTAACGATTAACCTCCTTAAGAAAGAGGTTAACACTGCCCTATGGTGTAGTGATAGCACGAGAGGCTCTTTGGTGGAGCTCTACTTGGAAACGAGTAGATGAACATCCCGCTAAGTCGGTGAACGTCTCAAGTAGATAACGCCGAGCTATGTTAATACAGAGTGTAGAGACTTTACACGGGATACCTAAACGTAAACGCACGGTAAAGACAAAGTCCAGCCAACAACGGAAACGGCCATGGTGACATGGTGTTGGACGAACCCTCACGGTCCGGGTTTGATTCCTGGTGGGGCAACTAAAATATAATAAGATGGAAATTAAATTCAAGAAACTTTCAGATAAGGCTACAATGCCTTCAAAAGCACATAAGACAGATGCTGGTTTTGATCTAACTGCTACGAACATAACGACAGAGTTGAATGAGTGTGGTCAGTTGGTGATCGTATATCATACAGATCTTGCATTAGAGATTCCTGATGGATACTTTGCTCAACTGATGCCAAGATCATCTATTGCAAAGAAGTCATTACGTCTTACGAATAGTTGTGGTGTGATTGATTCAGGCTATCGTGGCGAAGTACTTGGTAAATTTATAGCAACTACAGATGTTGTTCCTGCTGTATACAAGGCTGGTGATAAATTTGCTCAATTGGTGATTTTACCTGTTCCTGATGTAGAGTTTGTCGAGTCTGATAGTCTTTCAGAATCTGATCGAGCTGATGGTGGTTACGGATCTTCTGATAAGGCACAGACTGCTGTAGATTCTGATGCTGATACATCTAACGACAGTGAGCCTGTTGTTTCAGAACAGGATAAGCCTATCATGATGCAAGGTCCTTCTAACATGCAAGGTCCTTCTGCAGAATAATATATAACAACAGCCATCAAGGTTGTTTGGAAGTTTAGCTCAGTTGGTTTAGAGCGTCTGCCTTACAAGCAGAAGGTCGATGGTTCGAATCCACCAACTTCCACCTTCATTTTTCTTCATAATGATTTTTTGAATTTGCGTTACTCCAACTTCGGTTGGAGTAATTGCGTATATACGTATATATAAATATGATTTATTCAAAGCTTAGACGTACAAATATACAGAATGCGGCAGGTACTCCTGTCACACCTCGTATTTTACATATGCAAGAGCCTGATAAATTGAAAATTGTTGACAGCTCCCAGTTTCAATTTGGAGATGTCCTTGATGCAAAATCCACAATGGAACTTATCGGAAAAGGCGGTGGTTCTGGTGTAGATATGAAAATGCTTCAAGCATATATCAATAAAATGACTATTGAGTATGATCCAGCAACTAAATCTGTAAAACTAATCTCTCCAGATGGGATTGTTATTGGATCTGCTGATATGTCATCTATTGCAACAGAGGGTGGCGTTGCAATTGAATCTGGTTCTTACGATAAGGGTAGTGATAAACAGAACGTGCTGCGTCTGAAGATGACTGACGGATCTTCTAAGGAGATCTCGATGAACGATGTTATGGACTCTAATGACGATTATTCTATCGACACAAAAGACATTGCATCAATTTTAACTTAATCACTTAGATTTTTAAATTATTGAATGGTAACACTGGTGCTATTACACAATTGTCTCAGACATTGAATGTCGGATTCGATCAGGTACAGTCAACTGTTAACCAGATGAGTACGATGATGCAGAGCGGTATGAACAATATCAATACATCCATTTTGTCTCAGGGTTACCAGAATCAACTGAACAATTGTCAACAGACAAATACTATTCTGACGCAGAGTCAGGCGCTTCAGAATGCTGTTCAGAACGGTTTCGCACAAGTAGGTTTCCAGGTTGAGCGAAACGCATGTGATGCTAAGGAAACAAGTACACAGAATACACAGAAGACCATTGATATCCTGACTAATCATTGGAATCTGGAACAGCAGACTACGATTCAGCAACTACGCGATGAGATTGGTAGACTAAATCAGACCAATGCTCTAATCTCAGTTCTCAAACCGAGCTCTGCTGTCACAACAATTACAACAGTTTAATAAAATAACAAATGCAATATTTAGATCTATTAGGCCTTCAGCAACTTTGGACGTCTGCTAAGGCCAAGTTTGCTACAAAGGGTACTCTTGCAAATAGTGGTATTACAGACGGTTACTCAAGCATTGAGACCGGTTCTGTTGTCCCCATTAGAAATATTGAGAATGGTATTCTCGCAGATATTATCACTGGAAGTGATAATCATAAGATTAAGACTCAATATGTCACAGTTGATACTGCTGGTGGTCTTGCTACAACGAACTATGTTGACACTAAGGTTGGTGCTGTAAAGGTTCCCGCTTATACGCTCACCAAGTCTACATCTACTAATTATGCTGCCGTATATCACCTCCAGAAGGACGGTGCTAATGTTGGTGAAGCCATCAACATTCCGAAGGATATGGTTGTTGAGTCTGGTAAGGTTGTTTGGGGTTCTTACGTTGATGGTGTGTTCACTCCCGCAACGGATAAGAAGAATGCTACTCCGTATGTTGAGTTGACTCTTGCTAACAGCTCCGCTAACAAGATTTATATCGCTGTTGCTGATCTCGTTAATGAGCATAAGGCTGGTACTGGTATTGCGATCACGAATAACACTGATGGTACTCGTACGATTGCTCTTACATCAACGTATAACGCCATGGTTAACGCTGCCGTGAAAGCATTCGGAGTCGATGCAACACATCCTACAAAGTTTATTGCTAAAACTAATTCTGGAACGGTTGACGTATTTAACTTAAGTCCGGACTTAGTTTGGACAGACACCGATAGCACACCAACGATGGAGATATCGAACGGTTTGAAGGGTATAATTACCGATGCCGACACTCTTTCAAAAACCAACAAGACCAGTCTTGATGCACTAACTAAGCGTGTTGACGGTATTATTGCAACGGGTGGTGAGGCTAACCAGGATGCTTATTCTAAAATTAAGGTTGGTTCTACTACGCTTGCTGCTACAAGTAAGACTGATACTGTAGAATTTGCTGGTGATGGTCTGATTTCTGTATCGGGTTCTACTAGTGCAGGCAAGAAGGTTACGATCGTCCACTCTAATCCTACTGGTGCCGCTGTTAAGGCAGCTGGTTTCTATAAGTTTGCTACGACTGCCGCCGGCCACGCTACTAATCTGACTGCTGTTACTGCTAGCGATATTACGGCACTCATCGGTGCTCATAGCCTTACGCTGAGCAAGACGAATGCTACGAACGATACTGCTGCTATCACGATTGGTAGCACTTCTTACACGGTTGGTCCGATTCCTCTTGGTGATGAGACTAAGCCTGCTGAGGGCACTGTTCGTTATATTCTGAATCATTAATATTGGATGGGTACGAGATAACCCCGTACCCAATCCATTTTTAACAATATACATATGCTATTTAAAGATGGGATTGTTATGTAGATGTATAGATGATATATTCAGATAACTATAATCTCATACATGAGTGGTTTCCGAACATATCAGAAGATGAGTTCAATCAAAAGATTTATCAACTTGCTACCAACTGATTGAACGATAAGGATAACCCATTTGGTAATAGTAAAACATGGTGTTATTTTAACTAATATAAATAATGAAATTTTTAGATCAATCAGGTTTAGTAATTGTTCAATCTTGGATCAACAATAGCTTTGCAAAAGTTGATCAAGCGTTCGGTACTATAAATTATGCAGGAAACGTATCTGGTATAACTGTTAGTCAAGTCAGTACGACAATGAACGGTAATTCTTCAACTGTTTATTACAACACAACTGGTGGACAATTTGTATTGAAAGCTGGTAACAACGTATATTACAATAACTGGCCAAATAAATATGCATGGGTTGTTCCTGGCATTAACGAACCTTGGGGTGGTGTAATCTATAAAGATCTAAGCTCAAATAAGCTATATAAATATCTTCCCGAGGATGCTTCTATGACAGCGTGTGACGTAACAGATTATCCTGCAATGCGTCTTCGTGATCTGCTTGCTGATATTGAGATGTATATTGCTCAGAAAGCTATATATGCTCCGTCACAGCATACTCACTCTATTGCAAATGTTACTGGACTTCAGGCCAAGCTTGACACTATAAACAAGGGTTTGAACGTACTTGGACTTGGTCAATGGGGTGCTGTTAAAGTAGATGGTGTTCTGACCAATTCTGTTAGTGCTGCAGTGGGTGGTATTGGAAATCCGACTGCTATATATATTGCACATTCTATTTCAAGTCCGTCTGGTACGATATCTGGAATTGTTGGTAAGATTGGATCTGCATATTATACGACATGGAGTGGCACTTCTGTACCAACCAATTTGTATATGAAGACAAATGGCAGTCCTTATTACAGCAAGTATTATTATACTATGGGTTCTAATGGAATGCCAAGCGCGGTATACAGATGGAACGGTCAGAGGTTTACGATCGATGAGGATTATTCAGATCATTCGATTTCTGATGGATTCGGCAAAGACCTTGAGGATGCAATACAGCCGGCATTGGATTATATTGATACAGTATCTGCTGAGTCAGTATCCAGAACAGACGCTGTTACTCATACGGCTGCTAGTAGCACGTCAAGCACTGTGAGACTTGCATATGTGAACACGTCAGCAAGTACGCATGGTAATATTAAGAGTGCTAGTGCTTCAGAGCTAGGCCTTGTCAATGGTGTAAGTTCATCAGGTACAGGTAATGTTGTAACAAATATATCAAAAGATGCTAACTCAAGTAGTATTACATGGAATCGTAATTGGGTTGAGCCGTGGACAACTAATGCTTATTACAAACAGACATCTGCAACAGCTCGTCTTTCAGCTACTGAAGGTGCGTTCTCGGTTCTTAACTTCAGATCAGGTTCGGGCATGTATCTTGGTTTTGCATCTCCGTATAGTTTGACTAACGGCATGAACCATCATTGGAGAGGTTTGATTATGAAGAAAGCTAATCAACCTGTCAATATTGCAAAGCCTTCAATGATCAAAACAAATTCTGTAATCCTGTGTAACCTTCCACAAGCTCAGATTGTTAGTGGTACGAATTTCTATTTTGACGCATATACTACGACAAATACATCATCACTATCACATGATACTTTGGTACTAATATTGTATCCGGTTACGGACGTATTAGAGTTTTCAGCTTAATCAATAACCAGCCATGATAAACAATAAACTATTATATTATAAAACAAAGGATGGTTATGTTAAAGATGCGTCAAACATCTCTTCTGAATCAATAGTTTTCATCGAAGATGATGGTACAATACGTACACATAACAAAACATTCGGACAGCCGTTGACGGCTGACGAGGACAACCTTACTGTGAAAAACAATGTGATCACAGTTAAGAATCGTACATCGGATCGTGGTCGTGGCTATGTTGTTCTCAAGAAAGACGATGATTTTGTATCATCTATTGTAGACCAAAATACAACGTATGTTATCAAATATGATTATATACTAAATGAAGGTCTTAATTTACCTAAGGACGTAACCCTTAAGTTTGAAGGTGGTTCTCTTACAGGTGGTAGTATCGTTGGTCATGGAGCGTATATAGACGCTCCAACTGATCATCAGATATTTAACAACGTACTTGTTGGAGGAAATTTCTACAATCGTTACTTGCCTATTGAATGGTTCGGGCTCCAGAGAGGTACGATAGTAGGTGTAAACTCATTTAATCTAAAAGGTACTAAATCTGTAGACAATCTTCCTCAAGATCCTGAAGAACATGACGCATATGCCGTAGGCCATGATGTATACGTATATTATAAGGATAGAGGTTGGATTAAGCATGAGAATATTATATCAAGCAAAGCTCTTGATATACAAGCATCACAACCTTCTGAGAGCATATCTATAACTAGTACGAGTATTGATTACGCTGTATCAGAAGATGGTCAGAATGCTCCAGCAACTGGATGGGCTAAAGAAATACCTACTATAACAATAACACATCGATATGTGTGGACTCGTACGATTGTGAATTATTCTGATGGTACGAACACAACATCTTATTCTGTAGCATACTCTGGTAAAGATGGTAAGAACGCTTCTGCACTCACTATAAAGGGTCGTGCTGGTAACCATTTTGCAACAGCAGATGATTTAAAGGATAGCAATCCTCCTCAGATTACAGGAACTGTTATATATCTAGTCGATAAACCTTCTGCACACATCACTGTCATAAAAGACGGAAACGTATTAGCTGGTACTGATGAACAAGTTAATGATGGCGATGCATACGTTATAGCAACAGCCGATGATTCTGGTTCAACAAATGATGTTGTTTGGATTGCTACAACAAACGGTTGGATTGAGTACCACGGAGGTATCGGATCTGGATCTGAAGTAGATGTTATAACAGATAACGACCTGTCTGATATGGGTATTAAATGATATGTTTGACATACAAGGAAATAAAATAAAACTAAGCACTGAGGATTTAGCAATACCCCCGTTTAAAGATTACTACAACAACGCTGAAGATAAGACGTATGCATTAAAAGCTATTGAATACGTCATATGGAATAAGAAATGGAATAGTCCATATAATGCATATCCAGAAAAAGACAGAGCGTCTAAGATAGCTTATGATGTGTTTGGAGATGCTAATTATATTCCAGATGACACAGTTAAAGATTTGATGCAGCGATTTACAGAGTTTCAAGAAACTCCTGGAACAAGATTGCTAACAGCATCTAGATCTGCTGCAGAAGGACTTATTGAAGCATTGAGTAGTTATTCTGAAGATGGTATGGATATTGACACAGCTATCAAAGTTACTCGTATCCTCAAGGATGTTGGTAATATAGTCAAGTCTCTTGATATAGCTGAAAAACAAACTAAAGCTGAACAATAGGAGACTGGTAGAATTAAAGGCGGTGGCACACTCAGCGCTTTTGAAATTGCTTAAACATGATTGATTTTAATAAGAAAATAGTTAACTCAGATAAGTTTAGACAAGCTGCTTTATTCTTCGAAAAGAATGGGTGTTATACGTTTGCTCCAGAAGGTACGACAGACTACTTCAATTACTGGAAACAAGAACAACAAAGATGTTTAAATGGATACACAGCTCCTGATGGAGATTAGATAACTGGGTATCATTACTTTTATCTCAACTACAGTCCTATTATGAAGCTTGTTGAAACAGAATACACAGATCGTAATGGGACTAAGAGAACTAGACGAGAGCGTTTGTTTAGATTTCCTGATTTTTGGGATTACGATTGGTTCTATTATAATGCTATAGAACAGGCTGAAGATGAAGGTAAACATATGGTTGTACTTAAAGCTCGTGCTCGTGGATACTCATTCAAAGGTGCGTCTATGTTATGTAGAAACTATTTTCTTATTCCAAAATCAAAGAATTTTGCTGTTGCATCAGAACAAAAGTTTCTAACAGGTGATGGTTTGTTGACAAAAGCTTGGCAAATCATGGACTTCTTAGATAAGCACTCTGGATGGGCTAAACGAAGATTGAGAGCAACTTCTTTAGAACGTACATCTGGATTTAAGGTCAAAGATGAGATAACGGGTAAAGAGGTTGAAGATGGTTACCTATCTAGTGTAACAGGTATAACACTTAAGAATGATCCAGAACGTATTCGTGGTACTCGTGGTAGATTATTCTTATGGGAAGAGTCTGGTAAATTTCCAGACATCAAACAAGCTTGGCAAATAGCAAGACCTTCTGTAGAAACAGATGACGGTGTTGCATTCGGATTGATGATCAGTTTTGGTACAGGCGGCTCTGAAGGCGCAAACTTTGAAGGTTTATCAGACATGTTTTATCACCCGGAAGGTTTTAATTGTTTAGCTTTTGATAATATTTGGGATGAGGGCATGGCTGATAAGAAGTGCGGATTCTTTGTCCCAGCATGGTCTAATCTACAATCAGATGAACATCCTGAATGTATGGATTCTGATGGTAATACGAATAGATCTGCATCTGTATAGGTGATATTAGAACAAAGAAGAATCGTAAGAGATAGTCAGCCTGATGAAACTGTAACAGATAGATATATTGCAGAGCACCCCAACACACCTTAGGAAGCAATTCTTGAGGTTGGTAAAAACATATTCCCGAAAAAGCAATTACAAATGTAGCTTAACAAACTAAGGACGAACACAAAATTAGCTAATATGAAACATGTTGTTGACTTGGTTTGGGAAGGTGATGGTACTGTAAAAGCCATTGAAAAGAAAGGTGGTGATATAACACACTATCCACTAAAGAAAGGAGAGTAGCCAACAGGATCTGTTGTTATATACGAATATCCTGTTAAAGACCCTCCTTACGGATTATACATAGCTGGTCAAGACCCTTATGATCAAGATGGTTCTCTTACAAATTCATTAGGATCTACGTTTATATATAAACGATTCTAGCCAGGAGAAGCTTGGTCAGATGTGATAGTTGCTGAATATAGTGGAAGACCCGATACAGCTGAAGAATACTATGAGAATGTTCGTAAGCTATTGACTATGTATAATGCGAAATTATTGTTCGAGAATGAACGTAAAGGTATATACCCGTACTTTACAAATAAGCATTGTGATTATATGCTAGCAGACCAACCAGATAAGGTTATAAATGAAATATTCAAAGACTCTAAAGTACAACGTAAGAAAGGTTGTCATATGACAAAACAAATTAGATCATATGCAGAGGGCCTTATAAAAGAATGGTTACTTGAAGAATATGAACCCGGTCATCCAAATCTCGAACGTATATATAGTGAACCATTGATAGAAGAGCTGTTATTAGATGATGGTGTACGAAATGTAGACCGTGTAATAGCATTATGTATGGTTATGCTATATAGAGAAGAATTATATCAAGTAAAGATTGCAGCAGCAAAAGAGTAGAATAAACAAATAGATTTCTTTGAAACGCCGTTGTTTAGTAACCAATGGTTTGACGAAGATAGTTCGTACGATAATTAGTACGACAATAACATTCCGACATTTACGTTTTAACAATGATAAGAGTAGAAGATAATTTATATAATGCGAACTTTCCGCAACAGAAACTACCTCTAAAGAAAAAAGATGAGTAGTGGTAGCATGACTGCGTGAATTACATTATCGGAGAAGGTAATGTTGTATCTGGCGGAATGTAGAAGACTCGGTTTAGCGAACTTCAAACATATTACGATCTATATAATAGTATCTTTGATGAAAAGGACTTTAAACGTATAACCAACCCGTTTAAAGTATCAGATGGATTTCCTGCTACACCACAAGACTTCAACATAATTAGGCCTAAGGTAGACCTCCTTATAGGTGAAGAGACAAAGAGGCCGTTTAATTTCAGAGTTGTACGTACATCACAGGATGCAACATCTGACCTGATGGATTAGGAGAAAGAAATGCTAATCCAATATATGATGAGTGCTATTATGGGCAGAATGAGTCCTGAAGAGCAACAATAGTTCCAACAACAACTTTAGAGTGGCGAGATAATGCCGCCTGAAGAGATTGGAAAGTATATGCGTAGGGATTACAAAGATGTTATAGAAAACACAGCCTATCATTCTCTGATGTATATACGCGAGAAGTGTGGTATAGATAACGAGTTTATCAAAGGTTGGAAAGATGGCTTGATAGCAGGACAAGAGATATACTATGTTGGTGTACAAAACGGAGATCCTTATATGGAGCGTGTGAATCCTGTATATTTTTCATTCGATCAATCACCAGACCTTGAGTTTATAGAAGATGCGTCATGGTGTTGTAGAAAAATGAGACTCCCTGTAGCTGAAGTATACGATAGATACCATGATAAGTTGTCTGAGAAAGATTTAGACAAACTAAACGAAATGTTAACAGGTCGTCCATCAAATGATCTTGGAGAAAAAGATCCTGTTGATAATTTCAATCATATACAAATGCATATATACGATAATCCTGTTTTTGATCAGAAAACAAGACATAACATTAATGTATGGCATTGTTGTTGGAAATCGTTTAAGAAGATTAAGTATGTTACGTTTCAAGATGAGAACGGAGATGCTTAGATTGAAATCGTAGACGAATTCTATAAGCCTGTTGGAACAGAGATAGGTATCGATGAAGATTGGATTGTTGAAGTATGGGAAGGATATAGAGCCGGGTCAGATTTATATTTTGGTATACAGCCGGTTGCTTATCAACATATAAGTATTGACCAACCAGATAGTCAGAAGTTGCCTTATTGCGGTGCTATATATAGTAACACCAACAGTAAGCCAAGATCCCTTGTAAGCATCCTCAAGCCTTTGCAGTATATGTATATTGTATTGTGGTATAGACTTGAATTAGCAATAGCTAGGGATAAAGGTAAAGTTATCAATATGGATATTACGTAGATACCTAAATCTATGAACATTACACCAGATCGATGGATGCATTATTTATCAAGTGTTGGTGTGAATTTCATAAATCCATACGAGTGCCTAAAATTTGGTACTGAGATTATAATGGCCGATGGATCTGTTCGTAAAATCGAAGATGTAAAGCCTGGAGAATGTGTGATGGGTCCAGATGGAACTCCTAGGCATGTTTTAGAACGACATACTGGAATCGATAATCTTTATAGAATTAAAGCCGGTAGTGGTTGTGACGATCAAGTTGTAAATAGCAAACATTCTATTTATTACAAATAGAAAAATCATTTTAAAAATTGTTATTTTAACAAACTACAGACACCTATTGACATAATCAAAGAAGATTCTGAAAAATCTTATTATAAGCAGTTGCGGTATTTGGAGAGAGCCGATGAGATTGATTTAGATAGACACAAAGAACTATTGATAGATCCGTACTTTTTAGGTTTGTGGCTTGGAGACGGTAGCACAAATCAAGCAAGTATAACAAATGAAGATCCAGAAGTAATAAAATACGTTTGTGATTTCGCAGATAAACACGGTATGATTTGTACACCACATATTAACCATGGAAACAATGCTTTATTGTTGACTTTAAAAAACAAAGTGTACAATCACAAAAATCAAATACTTGATGTTCTTTCACATTACGGAATACGTAAAGACAAAGACATTCCAGACGATTTTATTTATACATCCGTTGAAAACAGATTGAAACTTTTGGCAGGTCTTATAGACACAGACGGTAGTTTTAGCAAACGAGATAGAGTTTATACATTTAGTCAATGTGAATCTAGAAAACATATAGTTGAAAAATTTGCATTTATAGCAAGGTCCTTAGGATTTAAAGTTACTGTAGTTACTTATAAAAATTCATGCAAAAAACATATATGTGGAAACAAAAAGAAGAGTATTTGCGAAAATACTGTTTGTGCAAGAATAATGGATGGTAAGTATGACATACCCTGTTTGATCGAAAGAAAAAAACATCATTGGGAGAAAAAACGTACGTATCGCAGGTTGTCCCACTTTACTGTTGAGTATGACGGCATTGGTAATTATTGCGGTATTACAATAGATGGAGACCATTTGTTCTTGTTAAAGGACTTTACAATTGTACACAACTGCCAATGGGGTATTCCTGGCAGAGAGGGCGGTAAACCAGCCACGTTTAATCAAATAACATCACTTGATCTTACGATGAGTAATGTTATTGCGGAGTATATTCAACTTATGGATAAGATTGAACAATTAGCTGGAACAATCACTGGTATTACAGAACAGCGTCAGGGAGCTATTAGCACGTCAGAACTTGTTGGAAACGTAGAACGATCTGTATTACAATCATCTCATATCACAGAACCATTGTTCTGGGTACACAACCAATGTAAGAAACATGTGTTAACAATGCTTCTTAATACAGCAAAAGGTGTCTGGGAAGAGTCTGGTAAGAAGAAGCTTCAATACGTATTTGATAATGGAGAAAGAGCATTCTTAGCAATAACAAAACAATTCTATTATGAAGATATGGATGTGTTCGTTAGCGACACATCTAAGGATGCTGAGAACATAGCAAAACTTCAACAGCTTATTCAACCTGCAATGCAAAATGGAGCAAGCTTGTTGGAAGCAGCAGAGGTTCTTACGAATGATAACTTTAACATTATCAAACAGAAGCTTAAGGATATGCAAGATCGTCAAGATCAACTTTAGCAGCAACAACAAGAAGTTCAACAACAACAAGCTATGCAACTTCAGTAGATGCAGAATGAGGCTAAAGAACAAGAGCTTATGCTTAAGGAGGCCGAGATGGATCTTCAAAGGTATAAGATCGATGCTGATAATCAAACCAAGATTGCTGTGGCTGAAATTAGTACATATAGAGGTACTGAGGATAAGGATATCAATATGAATGGTATTCCAGATCCGATGGAGATTGCTAAAGATGCTACACAACAACGTAAGATAGATTCAGAAGCGTATACTAAACGTTATGAAGCTCGTCAGAAAAAGGAGATTGAGGATAAAAAGATCAGCCTTGCTAAAGAACAGATGAAACATGAAAGTGAACTTTAGAAGTAGAAAGACGACGCTGCCATGTAGAGAGAAGAGCTTAAGGCTAAGACCGCATTGAAAAACAAAGTAGCTGGTGAACGATGAATAAGGATTATATAAAACCTTCTGAACTTCTACAAAGACAACGACAAACAGGTGAGTCTTATTGGGACATGGTTGGAAAACCGTTGACTAATAAGACTCAGTCTGATCGTCAGTTAGATTCAGAGCTTGCAAAGATAGAATATCTAGCTAACAAGTGGAAGGAAGAAGCTGAAGCAGATTTGTAGGACTATGATTATTAATTACTTACCAGAATATAGAAAAGGCAAATCAAGGATAAATCCAACATCCAAATAGTTTGTTGACAGGATGGGTCCTTTGGTGTATGACAAGATGCAACAGATGGGTATCTACTCAGATAGAACGTTTGATTATCTCATGCGTCAATTAGCATTTGAGTCAGCGAACGGAACATCGAATGTTGCGAGAAAATATAACAACTACGGTGGTGTTCGTATACCAGGAAAGACACAATATTAGTCGTATAAGAACGATTAGGCATTTGTTGATTACTGGCTCCCTATGATGAATCGTAAATATGCAAAAGCATTGAAAGCTCGTAATATTGATGAATATGGCGCAGCATTGAAGAGTCTTGGTTATTATGAAGCTCCTGTGTTACAATATACATCAGGCTTAAAGAGTTCTACAAGCGTTGGATCTGCTGCTGCAGCTTATGCTACAAGTAGAAACAAGGCTAATAAACCAATGCCTATGCAGACATAGCCTGTATTAAAACCTGTAATAAATCTAATGCCTGATTATATGAAAAATCAGAAGCCTTGGCAACCAACATCTGATATTCAAGATGTTCCTGTACAGCAGGAACCTACACAACAGACATTATAGTTTACTTTACCTCCAATAGAGAATCTATATGCAAAATTGGTTAACGATCAACCATGGATTCCTGGAGAAGTTCCAATGAATGGATTATTATAAACAGTTATATTGAACTGAAATCAATAACATAAATATATTTATGGCAGAAAAACAAACAAAAGAGACAGCAGCATTGAATGATGTGTTGAGCATCTTCAGTGAACCTGACACTGCGTCAGGACGTACTAATATGGATACTAGAGTACTGGATGCTGATAGTAAGAATGCACAAGACCCTGTGTCTTAGGATGGCAATAACGCGGATGATAATTCAGATATTCCGCAGGATGTGATGGATCGTATGAATGGAAAGTCAGACGATACATCATCGCAAGATAATATACCTAGTGGCAACAATGTTCCAGCGGGTGACATTAATACTAATAACAATAACAATGAACCTTCAGCAGAGGATGTTGCTGAAGCAGAACAGGTCACAGCGTTATTTGACGCCATTGTTGAATCACTTGGTTATAATCCAAATGATATCGATGGAGATAGAAAACCTTTAACAGTTGATGATCTTACGACATCTCTTGGTAATATTGTAAAAGAGAATAGTAAGCCTCAGTACGCTGATGAACGAATTGCTAAGCTTGACGATTATGTTAAGAATGGTGGAAAGTTTGAGGATTTCTATGGAGTACAGCGTGATTCGTTGAATCTCGATGATATTGATTTGGATGATGAGAGTAATCAAAAAAGAGTGGTCAGAGAGCTTCTTAAGCTCGATGGTTATTCTGATGATCGCATCAATAAGAGGATTGAACGATTTGAAGATGCTGATATGTTGTACGATGAAGCAGAGGATGCAGTTGATCGTCTTAAGGAGATTAAGAAACAACAGGCTGAACAGCTTCAGAAAGAGCAAGAGGCTTATCGTCAACAGCAGGAACAGGACGCTCAAAAGTTTTTCACAGACGTTAGAACTCAGATTGATAGTTTAAGTTCTATTAGAGGCGTAGCAGTTCCTAAAGAAGATCGTAAAGCATTGTTCGATTATATCTTCAGACAAGATGCTAATGGAGTAACTCAATATCAAAAAGACTTTAGTAAAAACTTGTCTAAAAATCTTATTGAATCAGCTTATTTTACAATGAAAGGTGATTCTCTCATCAATGAAGCACAGCGGGATGGACAAACATCCGCAGCGCAGAAACTTAGAAATATGTTAAGAGATAGTTCTCGTAATCATAGTAGTAGAACTATCGATGATGGTAAACAACCTCAGGCATGGGATATTGCGTCAAAGTTCCTATGATGAGAAAGATTATTGTATAAAATTTTATGAATAACGGTTTGTTAAACAACCTTCAGCTTTATCGCGGACGTCGTTTCAGCGATCTTGTTGATGAGAATATGATTTCTAACGCATTGCTGACTAAGCCTCATGAGGTATCGGGTCTGCTTTCACTTGTCTTTGGTACCAAGGATGATGGTGTTTCTACAGCAATCGACTTGATTACCGGTGGTCTTGGTAAAACAATGATCATTGAGAATCGTGAGTATGAGTGGTCTGTTATGATTGACGCTGATCACGCAGTAAATATTCGTTGGGCTAAGGCTAATGGTAAGGAGATTACTTCAGCTAATTTTGCTGATGAAACTGCTGGTCTTAACGGTGCTCCGATTTATATCGCACTTGAGGAGAAGTTCTTTGGTCCTGGTGCTATTCTTTCTTTTGATAACTATAACTTCCAGGTTCGTGTAAGCGGTCAGCCTTATCAGGATGGTAGTGCTTGGGTATACGAGTGCTACGTTGTTGATGGTTTCTCTGGTTCTTACATTCCTGGTGAGTACTTGCTTCCTGGTCGTCAGGTTAGCCGTATGGCTTCTGCATACGAGGAGTACAGTGATGAGGAGGATATCATCAACTATCAGACCCCGTTTAAGATGCGTAATAACCTTATGACGCTTCGTCTTGGTTATGACATCACGGGTGATGCTTATAGCACGGTATTGGCTATTGCATTGAAGGATCCTGAGACTGGTAAGACATCTTATCTGTGGTCTGATTATCAGTACTGGCTCGCTCTTCGTGAGTGGAAGAGACGCGAGGAGAAGGCTCTCCTGTTCGGTAAGTCTAACCGTAACTCTGATGGTACGTATAACCTCAAAGGTTCTAATGGCCGTCCTGTTGCTGTATCAGCTGGTCTGTTCGAGCAGGTTGCTCCGGCTAACGTACGTTATTACACGACTCTCACTGCTGAGTTGCTTGAGGATTATCTGTTTGATCTTTGCTACAACATGCTTGGTACTCAGGAGCGCAAGTTCATGGCTCTCACTGGAGAGATGGGTTAATTTCTAGCCCCTTATAATAGTAATATTATATAGCAAATCTATTTAATTGCTGGAAACTCTATTAAAATAATTAACTTAGATTAAAAATATTATGACGAATACATAGATGTTCGATAGAAAATCAGCAGCAAAGACTTTACACAAACCATGTAGAGGTTTTGAATATAGATATATCTTATATGTTGACGGTAATGTTTATGATAGATATACTAAAAAACTAGTGAAAGTTGTACATAACAAAGTGACGCTAGTTGGTATGAATAATAAAGAATATAACATTCCTGTTTAGAAGTTAATTGATTCAACGTTCTGTGATTTAGATCTAACAAAATTTGATCATGTTAAAGGTCATGATGGTTATCTTATAAATAAAAACGGAACGTTGTTTAATACAAAATCTGGAAAATTTGTATCTACTACGATTAAACACGGATATATGAGATATAATGTTGATTGGAAAAGAAGACTTGTTCATCAAGTACTTGCTGATCAATATATTGAAAACCCCGATCATTATGAAACGATTGATCATTTAGATGGTAATAAGCTCAATAACAGTATAAATAATCTTGATTGGTGTACTAGGGAAGAAAATAAAAAACGAGCTTATGATAATGGTCTAGCATGTGTTATTAAAACGCTTGTCACGTTCAATAAAGATGATGATTCTTTTACTCTATTGGGACTAGAAAATGCTAGTAGAGTATTTAATATTAAAAAATCATGTCTGTGTACAATGATACAGAGATATGGTAACAAAGACATGGTTATCCCAAGTGGTTCTATGAAAGGTTATAAAATAACTACATAGAAGTGTAAATGTAATGTTCAACGACTATCCCGCGTGGAGTAGGACTCAAGCGAGTTCGAAATGATAGACATCCAAATCGGATGAAGATATAGTCTGGTCTCTCATGAAAGTGAGAGCTCGAAAGAGATTCAGTTTAGCGAACTGAATTAACATAAACGATTAGAGAGTTCGATCGTATTTTGAAGGAGAAGGTTGCTTCTTTCAATATGATTGATACGCACTTTGTAACTGGTTCTGGTCAGGATCTCGTTCTTGGTGGTCAGTTCACAACCTACAAGATGACTAACGGTATTGAGCTTACGCTTAAGCGTTGTGCAATGTTTGATAACATGGAGCTGTTTCGTCAGTTACACCCGCTCACGGGTAAACCTCTGATGTCTTACACGTTCCTGTTTGTTGATCTTGGTAACCGTGATGGTCAGCCGAACATCGTTAAGGTTTGCCGTAAGGGTCGTGAGTTCGTACAGTGGTGTACTGGTGGTTCTGTAGTTCCTAGTGGCTATGCTAACAGCATCAATACGCTTCGTTCTAATAGCCGTGATGGTTATCAGGTTCACTTCCTCGGTGAGGAGGGTATTATGCTCCGTAACCCGCTGTCTTGCGGTATCCTGTATTGCGATGCTGAGGATTCTGAGCACACGAATAACGGTGGTATCAAGAAAGGTGCCTAAGAAATAACAAGCCTCGATCTCGGCTTGATTTCAACCTAACGGTTGAAATAACAAGCCTCGGGGCTCGTAATAAATGTATATATAAAAAACCGCTCGCATCTAGATAAGATGCTCGCGGTTTCTTATATATAATTTATTATAGGTGACAACACTAATTTAATATTATGGTAGTTGAATTAAAAATTAAAAAGAAAAATCCCTGGGCTGGACTGTTAAAGTATAAGCATTGTTTTGATTACATTGCCCCTTATTACACTAGATCCGGGTCGATATATACAGGATTGACTCCTGAAGATGAAAAATATTTTGAGGAAGCTATGGGTCTTCCTGAAGGTAAGTTGTCTAAGACAAGTGATTATTGGACAACGTTTTGTGTAAAAGTTGGTGCTAGAGGATTGCTCCTTGACGATCAGTTCCCTACACAGGCTATGCAAATTAAATTTCTAAGCAATCACAAGCGTGTCGCAACATCTCTTGACAAACTAACTGCTGGTAAGGATTATTTGCTAATCAATAGTGAGGCAGAAGCTGAGCAGAAGAATAAGGCTAATAAAGTACGTAGAGAAGCTATTAAGGCATACGATACTATGTCTATGGATGACATGCGTAAATGTCTTAGACTATTTGGTGTTCGTTCAGATAATATGTCTAATCAACTTATAGAGTCAACAATGTTCGATATTGTTGATAAAAAGAGTGATCAGTACTTGACTAAGTGGGTTAATAATAAGAAGAAAGATACTGAGTTTATCATTGAAGAGGCTGTTGCCAAGGGTGTGCTTCGTAAGGAGCGTACACAATATTATTATGGTACTGAGATGATTGCCGACTCACTTTCAGACGCTGTTGCATATCTTGATAACAAGAAGAACCAAGACCTTAAGCTTTCTATTATAAACGAGATTAAGAATAAGTAATCTTAATACACGACAAATATGACGTATAAGGACATACATAAAAAATACATGATTGAATATGACAAAGAGAATGTTACTTCGTCATATCCGTCGCTAACAACATACGAGATTGCTACTATATTAGATAAAGCTTATCTTGCACTTATTGCTCAAAAGTTAACTGGAAATCAACAAAGAGTTCCTTTTGAAGGAGACATTAAAGCCATAGAGGATGTTAGGAATCTCATAGCGTCTAAGAAAATTAGTAAGAGTAATACTACTTTACCAATAGATAACGCTGTGATATACAAGTTGTCTGACATCTTATACTTCTTAACTGCATTAGTACTGATTGATGGGAAACTTGTAACAACAAATCTTGTTAATCATGAGATTGCTAAGAATTTCATGCATACTGCGACAAATAGACCGTGGATAAAGAACAGTGTTTGTTATATAGAAGGAGATAATCTAATTGTTTTATACGATGATTATTCTCATAAAAATGTTGGAGATCTACAACTTACGTATATCAAATAGCCAGATAAGTTTGTAGATCATATAGCCGGAAAAACATTTGATGACACTCAATTTGCATTGAATGATACTATGGTTGAAGAGCTAATAAGTCTCGCTATTATAATGTCTTTAGAGACTGTTGAATCTCCAAGGTTACAAACAAAGTTGAACACTAAAGCACTAGAGTCATGACGAAGAAACAAACGAGAATGCTTGGAATAGAGTTCGAACGCAGGCTCTAGACAATGGATCCAACCCTTATTTAGATTAACAAGATTGATACTGATGATATATATGCTTATCTCAATGAGTATCAACAACTTTATGTAAAGTAGTTATATACAGCTGAAGATCAGGTCCCTATAGGTACTAATACATCGATACGAATATCTGATCAGTTAAAACCGCTATTATCCAATAAGATTCTAACAAAGTCATCTATCACAGATACCACTTATGATGGAAGGTATATAATGTATAACCTACCTGATGATTATTATATGTATGTCAGATCTACATCGTCTGCCGATATTGCGTATAACAATAAAAGTGGTTATAGTATTCCAAACGTATTGATTGATCAAAATAACGTACATAAAGTTATAGAATCTGCGTACGACACGAATAAGATTATTAGAAACCCAATAGTAGTTTTATCAACATCAGACGACAAGCCTGTATTACAGCTTATACATGACGTATATACCAATATTATAAAGGTTAGTCTTACATATATTAAACAGCCAAATAGGTTCGGAATAGATGACGATGACGATGCTTGCGAATTACCTATAGATTGTTTTGAAGATCTTGTTTCAGGTGCTGTTAATCTCTATCTCACATATAAATATCCTGGATCTAATAGAAAACAGGATGGCGATAAGAAGGATGAACGAAAGGAGGAAGTGAATGAGAAACATTGATATATTGATCGGTTTTGAGCGTGAAATCAATAAACTGAATAATAGTTTGGATAAACCAACAACAGATGATTCTTTATACTGGCTTAATCAAGCTGTTTCTAAATTCGTAAAAACAAGATTCAATGGAAATCTTCCACACCTTACATCTTACGAACAGACTGAGAAAAGATCGAAAGATCTGATTAACTTGTTGGTTGATAAAGAACTTCCTGTTGAACAAGATATTCATGGTATACGACCTGATTATGTAACTTATCATGTACAATATCCTGATGATTTCATGTTTGCATTAAACGAAGATGTTATGATTTCAGATTTGTCTGGAGATCATAAGATAATGACTTCTGTGTTTGAATGCACAGCTGACAGTTTTATGTATCGTGTAACAAACTCGTTAACAGATTTCCATTATCGTCATTATAAGGCAAGACCTTTAAGAGTACGTACAATGGTTGATGGATCATAGGGTTGTGATTTGTTAACTGACGGTAAGTATAAAATATTGAAATATAGATTAGGTTATCTACGTAATCCTAATAAAATATCTTTGGAAAAACCGCTTGGTGAGTATTCAGAGTTTCCAGAGATAATAATGCCTGAGATCATTAAAACTGCTGCTCAGATGTATATAGAAAATAAATCAGATCAGCGATATCAGACATTAACTAATGAAGTGAATACTCAAGAATAATTTTAACGTGGAAACCCCAGCTAGTTAGGTCTAGTATTATTATTTAGGGGGAGTAGAAGAAATTAAATAATATGATTACATTTGTAAATACGGTTTTGGTATCTAATCTCAAAGCCGAGAATATTGCTACTGCAGCTCCTGCTGCTTGTGACAGCATGAATGCTGTATCTGCTGATTATGGCAAGTTTGTCATCATGGATATGGACAAGGGCACGTTTGTAACTGCAGCTGATGCTAAGAAAGCTGATCGTATTAAGATCGGTCTTGTTACAAACAAGAACACTGTTCGTCGTGGCCCGAAGGACATCAAGTACCTTCCGATCATAAAGTGGTCTAACGTAATCGCTATGGATGCTATTAAGAGCGTTAACGCTAGCGTTTATCCCACTAGTGATGCTGAGACTGAGGATACGGTTACGATTGACTTTTCAAAGATTGATGCTACGACTCTTGCTAAGTTTGCAGAGGGTGGTAAGCGTTTGATCGTTCGTCTTACGTTTAAGGATCTGCCCACTCGCTATCGTAAGTGGACTGAGTCTTATGAGTACGTGACTGAGGTTGACGATACTGCTTAGACGATTGCTAAGAATGTTGCTAACATGATCAATGCTCAGTGGAAGCGCGCTCGTGTACAGGCTTCTGATGCAGCTGGTGTTGTTACGCTCGTAGCACTTCCTTACGATGATGACAATGCTTCTAACACGATCAACTGGGCAGGCAAGGTTCGTTTTACTGTAAATACGTATTACACGGATCCTGCTGCTGATGGTTGGGAGAGTAAGAATAAGAATTTCCCGAAGGGTGTTGTTATCTCAAAGACTGAGGGTAAGCAGTATCCTGCAATGGGTAAGCTTGTACGTGATGAAGAGTCTAAGGCAATGGGTTATCAGGGTATCCTGAACCAGGGCTGTTGCACGTGGCCGATCATTCGCCCCGAGCTCGAAGCACAGAATGACGGTAAGTACAACATGCTTACGATTGAGTTCCGCACTCCGTATCGTGCAGCTGACGACATTACTCGTTATACGCAGCAGACGCTTAATGTGTATGCACAGGGCGATCTCGCAGATCTCGCTGGTATTTTCGGCGTAGTTCCCGAGGCTCTCACCGATGCCAAACCTTAATAATAACAATAAAGGTAGAGTAGAGATATTCTCTACCCTACCTTTTTTTATATCAGTTCGTATGAATAATAATATATTAAATCAAGATACATAGCTTGATAATATCAAAAGAATTCGTATAGGCAATGACATACGATTGCGTATTAATCTGCTTAACATGAAGGGTATTGATACAATCAACATCAAGTCTATTAAAGTATATATAATAAACACATCTCGCGAAAAAGAGAAGGCTGACAAGATAGCAAATTGTACTAAGTTTATCAGCCGTTTTCCATGCGAACCACATCACCCAGCATTTGAGCCTTCTGCTTACGATTTGAATCTTGCAGGTCTTCCAAGATACTATGCATATCCTGAGCATCATTGTCATTATTTTTATCATGGATTCGGACTTCATCCTGATTGGAGTCATATATATCCTGTTGAAAATTGTACTAATGATACAGAGTTTATCGCTCCTGTTCAAGCTACAGAATATAAAGATCAAGTTGATGCATACTTTCCTGCAAATAGTCAGCTGTATTGTGGCGTATATAAGATCGTAGTAGTAGCTCGCATATATCAACCCGGTTATGGTTTGGACAATTTAAGAACTATCACAATGGATTATAATAACATATTTAGACTCGTAGACGATTCAACTGGTACTAATTCCGATGTAACTATAGAGATTGGAGCAGCTTCTGAAGTTGGTGTTCAGGGCCTTGAGCTTAGTGGTTCAACAGAAATGACTGTTGGAGAAACTCAACTAATAAGTACTGTATTTACTCCGTCCAATGCTACCAATAAGCAAGTTACATGTACGACTAGTGGTAATAGTGTTGAGACCGTTGCACTTAGTCCGGCAGGAGTTATGGTTCGTGCAACACAGCTTCCCAATCCTGCTGTTGGAGATACGTACGGTACTATAACAGCAACATCGTATGACAATAGTTCTGTATCGGCATCTATTAAGATAAAGGTACATAATTATGCAATAGCTGTAACACTCGGAACGAATAATTCTATATCAATTCCTGCAAGAACGTCTGCTATAATAAACCCGTCTGTACTTCTAGAAAACGCTGATATTGTATCTAATTATAAGATTGGTGGCAAAATACACAATGCTGCACAGTTTGTTGTAGATGGTGTTTATTTTAAAACACAGGATGGTGAGACCTATGATCCTCATTATGGTAATTATGTTACAATCAACGAAGTTGGAGATATATCGAATTAGATCGTTATATCAAACAATGGTGCTAATACAACTCCTGCTATATTACGAGTAAGGATTGTTTCTAATATTGTTGATGAAAATAAAGACAATATTGAAAAAACATTTGATATTCAACTGCAACCGTCTACTAATGTTACGACTGATGACAAGTATATACAGTCTGGTGTATACAACAAGCAGAATAATAACATTGAGTTGTCTAGGTCTGATAATACTATTGTTAATGTAGATCTTAGTGATGAACTTGGTTGGTATGAAGGAGAGTAATTTAAATATTTTAATAAAACGAGTTGCACTAAAACCCACGTACACAATCGGTCATATGTATATAGATGGGAAATACATATGTGATACATTAGAAGACACCAACCGTGATACAAATAAGAACGGTGTTTTCGATAACGGTGAGGTTAAGATTAAAGGACAAACAGCTATTCCATATGGTACATACGAGGTTGTTTGGGCATATTCTCCTAAGTACAAACGGTTTACTCCAAGATTGTTGAATGTACCTTCATTTGAAGGTATTCTGATACACTCTGGTAATACATCTAAGGATACTGAAGGTTGTATATTAGTCGGAGAAAATAAGAAAAAAGGTATGGTATTAAACTCAAGAGCCACTGTTAATAAGTTATATCCTATTATAAGGAACGCTTGTAAACAAGGTAAAGTGCATCTCACCATACAATGATATGAACAATTGGAAAGATGTGACGCAATATTCTACAGCTGTTGCTTCGTTTTTATCGGGCGTAGCAATGGCTTTTGCGTCGTTTATTAGAAATAATACAGTAGAAGGAGAAATCTTAGGCTTCATCGGAGAGTGCTTTACTTTAACGGGAGGTATATTTGGAGTAGGTTTGTATATACGACACAAAACCGAATAGATGGGCATAAAAATTCGACATGCTATATTAAATGATCTTAAGAATGTGGACAGCGATACTGAAGTGGCTGATGAGTCACAAAAAGATCGTCTATAACGCTCTTGTAGGCTCTCTAATCGCATTTCTAACAGCGTTTGGTATAATTACTCACAACAAGAATAAAATGCTCTCAGAAGAGCTTTTAGAGGCCTAGAATAACATTGAAGCCTATTAGGGAATGCTTAATGGTTCCCAATAGGCTAACAATGTCTTAACACTTAATATGAAGAAACTCGGATAGTCTAAAGATTCATTATTGGTTGAGATGGATCGTATAGCTAAGGAGAATAATATTAAGTCTAAAAATATCATAACTGGTGCAACCAACCATGAGCAAATAGACGTTACCCTCGACAAGGGGGTGGAGAGGGTTGTTGAGAGAGATACTATTAGAGATCTAGTAACTATACTGAGAGATACAGTATATACAGACTCTATAATATACAATCCTCAAACATCCGTACACTACACTATAGGTAGAGATACGGTATAGGTGAGACTTAAGTTAGATAATACACAATACTTGTACATATATAAACGTAAGGAATACAAGAACAAAAAGAACTTCTTCTAGAGATTATTTACTCTTGATTGGAAGAAAGTAACTAAGTACAAGTATAAGATAATAAACACGAATGATCTTATAGACAATAAAGATGTTCGTATAGTAAACGCTTAGTAAAATGACATATACTTCACTTAAAGAGATTATTGACGACATCCTATTGTTAGTCAGGAATAATAACATTAGTGAGAGTGAGGATTTATCAAGAGCTTAGATAGCATTATGGGTTCGTACATATAAGGCTGCTATAATCAAAGACAGGTTTGATAAATAGAAAGCTGGTCTGCTAGACGATGACGATGTAGTAAAGCTAATCGATAGCCTGTATATACGAGAGAAAGGCCCTCTTGAGTTAGAGGATGTTCAATCTTTAAGTGATAAACCCACATTTCTCAAAAGAACTAAAGATGCTTTAGAGAATATCTACGATAATGATGAGAATAGTATTCTTGCGATATATGATCAACAAGGAGAGATTATTCAATATATGAGTCATACTCGTAGACACTATCAATACTTTAGAAAATACACATTTGGAGAAATGACTGGTTATTATAAAGATGACGGTCATGTTTACATAGAAGGTACTGCTGATAAAGGTAAGCTTAAATACATATGGGTTGAAGCTATCTTTGACACTATTGATGATGATGAAGATTCTGATAATATGGATGAGTCTGATGTCAAAATACCATCATGGATGGTTCCATTAATTAAGCAGAATATCATGAAGTATGAGCTTGGCTTAATGGTTGAGATGCCTAGTGATGATAGTAATAACGCAACGTTGAGTAGTATAAAGAAGCCAGGACCTCAAGATAATGAGAAATAAAACTGATTCACATACGTACCATAGTATGTACAAGTATTATAAAGCTAACAGTCCATATAAGGTAGAATACAGCCTCTATAAGCGCATTTTAGATAAGATGAGTTAGATTATAGCAGAAGCTGTTTTAGATCGCTCAGAGGGCTTTAAAATGCCTTGTGGACTAGGTTATATCCAAGTTGGTAAGTATCAACCTAAGAATTATAATTCCAAATCTCTAAGTATAGACTATAAGTCGACTAGAGAGTATGGTAAGGTGATATATCATTTGAATGAGCATAGTAACGGATATAAATATCGACTACACTGGTCTAGAGTTCCTATGACGTTCGCTGATAGATATAAGTATCAACTATGTCTTGTACGTGCTAACAAGCGTAAATTAGCTCAACTAATATTTAACAAACACGATTATTTAAACATCAATGATATACAAATATGTAAAATGTGAATCTGTCATAGCTAAGATAATGGCTGATTCTGACGCATCAGAGGTTCGTAATAGAATATCAGATATACGAGAATGGATCTTTGAGGCTATTGAAAAGATTGGTGCTCCGATGTAGTATATTAGAAAAGAGTCTGGTGTAGACGAGCCGTTACTCAAACTCATAGATTATCAAGTACCGATCCCCGACGATCTTATTCATTTGGATACTGTAGCATATTCTAATACTCCAAATGGTCCGTGGATACCTGCTAGAAAGGATACTTCGGATATACATAAGTTCAAACATGGTTGTGTACATAAACCTGAATATATGTACATTCCTCATGATAATGCAAACAAGACAATCCCTGATAAGATACGAATTGCTCCTGAACATCAGGAGCCTGCACATAAGCTCATAACATCCCAATCTCAGTTGTTGACTATGAATGGGCATAAAGCATTTCATCAGTTAGCACGTAATATACAGAGCGAACCTACGTATTTTATTAAACCGGGTTGGATTGTTAGTAATAAACGAGATGGCTTCATTAAGCTTGTGTACAAATCTATTGCAACTGATGAACGAGGATATCCGCTTATACCAGACAATGCAGCTTATCAAGAAGCTATTTATTGGTACGTGATGATGAAGCTAGCATTTCCTAAGTTTATGAAGGGTAAACTTGGAGGTCGTAGTGTTTACGATAATAGAGTAGCTTATACTCACATACAACAACAGTGGGCTTATTATAGAGAACAAGCTTATGCTGAAGCCATGATGCCGACACAAGATGATCTCAGATCGATTAAAAATGATTGGCTTAGATTGATACCAGATGTTGATGCTGATGATTATTTCTTCAAGCCTACTGGTGATAGAGAACTAACTTATAACGATAGCTATTATGACTAATACAAATACTCAATAGGTAAACATGTTTTCTGGTGGTATGGATACTGATACTTCAGACATGTTTATTGATAAGAATAGATACCGCATGGCTAAGAACTTGAGGTTTGTAACAGACACTCAGTCTAGTGGCGGAGAATTACATGCGGTACAAGGATTTAAGCCTGTACTCAAAGGCTTATTGCCAAACGTTATTGCAACAACTGTTGTGCGTAATCTAGGTGTTATTGTATAGAAAACGCCTAATGATGACGAGTCAAAATGGTGTGTTAAGACATTTGACAACAACAAACCGATTTAGCTAAAAACAGTCTTCTTATGTAAAGAAGAGATTGGCTCAGATAAACCCAGTGTATTAGGGTTATACGAAACAAATAAGATATGTAAGCTATATATTGCCGATGGAGTTCATCCATTGATGATTATAGACTTACTTCCTAAAAAAGAAGTAGTTCCTGTTAACATAGATGAAGTTGCGATATACTCATCTGTTGTGTTAAATAAACCTGTTATCAACGGGGTTATATCTGGATCTCTTAAATCAGGATGTGTATCGTATGCATATAGATTGTATGGATTATATGGTCCTGGAACAGAGATGTCTATACCAACAAGACAACTTCAGATCCCAGAAAAACCAGTATCTGGAAATTAGTTGAAGGGTGTTAAGAGTGATTACGCAACAGGATGTGGAGTATCAATAACATGTAATTTAGACAATCCTGTTCCTGATAAATTTGATCACATTCTTATATACAGAATATCATATCAAGTACAAGGGCAACTTCCGTTAATAGAGCTCATATACGATGGTAAGCGTACTGGTAATAGCGTAAAGTTCATAGACTCTGGCCAGAAAGCTCTTGGTACATTGACACTGGAGGAGTACAACAGTGTATCTGGAAATCATATCATCCCGAAGATCATTGAATCTAAGAACGATTATTTGTTTGCTGGAAACATTAAAGAGCAGCAACATGATTTGTTTGAAGACTATGATACACGAGCATACTCATTCAATCCTCGTGGAATTGCTTATTTGTATGATGCATCTGGTGCAAACAAGGTTAATGTAACAAGTTCTACATATGATACTGTTAAACCAACTGGAGACTGTTTCAATAAGTACAATGATATGTCAACAGAACCTCTTGATGATCGCTATAATTATATAGATGGAGATGGTTCTTATTGTAGATACGACATAGATAACTACTATGGTGGTACTGGTGTTAATATATCTTGGAGGTTTGTGACAGCATCATTAGTTGGAGATGCAAATGTATCTGTGCTATCAACAGATCCTAAACGGGGAAATGATGGTATTGGTACTAGTTCTATATGTATCGATAAGAACACCAATAAGAGTACTGATATTACAAAACCTGTTGTATGTGAATATTTAAAATATCACAATGATAACAGCTCTGAAAAAGCACAATACGACACATCTGAATATGTCAGTGTTAGTTCAAGTTTATCATATTCTGATGCAAAAACATCTATGTTGTTCAGATCATTGAGACGAGATGAGTTATATAGATACGGTATTGTGTTATATCATAAGAACGGATCTGCATCTAACGTCAAATGGATTGCTGATATACGTACGCCTAATATAACATGGGATGGTTGTGAAACATTCTATGCTCGTGGTAAGAATGGAAATAATCCAGAAGATCTTATTGTGAGGCCTTTAGGTATTGAATTTGATGTACGTAATCTGCCAGAAGATTGTGTTGGATACGAGATTGTCAGATGTCAACGTAAAGAGTCTGACATAGCAACAATATCCCAAGGAGTTATATCAAGGCCTATTGCTGAACAATATTCACCAGGACTTGCATCAAGACCAACTACAGCTGGTTCTACAGTATATACGCCAAGTGGATTTATAACAACGAATAGGTATTGGACTGGTAATGATGCTTATGCTAGAGTACATAGTGATGCAGATAGCTCTGGCTGGGAAGCTGATAATTTTGAAAATAACACAATATATCAGTTTATATCACCTGAAGTATCTTATTTGAAAGGATCTATAAAGGATTTTGAAAATAATACATCATTATCGTTGAATCCTGTAAAATATATATTCGGAGCAAGTTCTACAACACTTGGAAATACGTATAACCAATATAAAACAAGCCTTGCGTATGGTGGTAAGAAGTATCGTGGTATATATCCATCTGCTGGTAATGGTAGGTTTGCTT